>ENA-OWRC01000011-OWRC01000011.1-human-gut-metagenome-genome-assembly--contig:-NODE-11-length-288899-cov-55.151507_pt1 | contig 288899 bp, 239 predicted proteins | sample MGYA00248268_ERZ651895 | MGnify/ENA primary metagenome ERZ651895 (study PRJEB26924, sample SAMEA4378242) | human gut metagenome | biome: human gut; feature: human-associated habitat; material...
ATGTGCCTTTATATTTGTATCCAACCATATATCTGCAACTTTATTTATATCATCCATTTGAAATTCTCTAATCATAACGGTGACTCTCCATAAACTTGAATTTAAATTATAACGGTCTTTGCAAATACACCATATCTACCAACTGTATTCCACTCTCATAGATTGGGTGGTCATAATTATCTATAAAGAAATTTGATATGATATGCGAACGGACAAAACCACACTTTTCATAAAATGGTATTGTCAGTGGGCTATCGCCTGTTCCCACTTGTAGAATGGCATATTGCTCTCTGTAATTATTAACAATAAACTCAATTAAGGCTCTTGCATAACCTTTCCCTTGATATTCTGGAACTGTCGCAATGTTCTTGATTTCAAGTATGTCATTTTCTTTATCGGTTATGACACACTCACACTTGACCCCATTATCATCAAGTACATACATCTTGCCGTTATCAAGATAACGGTCAACCATATCTTCCTGCTCATCTGCTAATAGGAGCAAATCAAGATATTGTTTTTTATTTTCTTTAACTTCAATAATTTTCATCAATCGCACCTACAAGTTCCGATTTCTCAGTTTCAAAAATTAGAATTTGTATGGCTCAACTCCTTATCGACCGTCCATAGCTCGTTTATAAAGTAGACCTTCTTTTATAAGTAACAACAGAAAAGCCACTGTTACTGCATATGGTTCTCTCGCAATCGCCAGATACAAAACAGTAATAATACTAAGCCCTACAGACAAAAAAGTAATCACCTTTTTTCCCTTTTCAAATTTGAAATTGACCATTAAAATATTCACAATTCCAATAATCGTTAATGCGATAAAAAGACCCCAGTATGTCATACGAATCCAAATTTCATTATCTACATACTCAATAAGACTTACTGAATAGATATATCCATCAACCGGTTTGGAATACAATGGAAGAAAAATAAGCATCAAAGAGAGCAAATCGGTAAATCCAAATAACAAGTCACATAGACCATTGAGATTTGACTTGTTTTCTTTTTCAGCAATCAAAACCAACTGATCTCCGGATAACAGCTCATCAATGGACACAGAGAAATATCTGGATATTTCCTTTAATGAATCTATGCTCGGATATCCTCTTCCGGATTCCCATTTTGAAATTGCAGTTCTTGAAACAAATAATGCCTCGGCTAGTTCTTCTTGTGTCAAACCTCGGCTCTTTCTTAATTCCTGAAGCTTTTCATGGAATTCCACCTCCTTCACCTCCTTTTTTATTTCACTTTTTTATTGTTAGCATAACTACTGCCTTATAAACAGTAAATAATCCGGCACTTAACAATACACCACCCACAATATCCGTAAACCAATGTACTCCGGAAATCAATCTGCCGATAACCATGAATACAGAAAAAGCGATTGCTAGAATCGTTATGATTCTTTTCAATGTAGAACATGACATTCTTCGCTGGATCTGTTCAACCAAAGTCGGCATCACGCACAATACCAGTAGAGTCGTTGAAGAAGGATAAGAAGCCTCCATAATTCCATTGATTAAAATTGGTCTGTAATTGATTGGGATGATCTCAAAAATGAAGTATGCCAGTATCACTATAACATAATAAACTCCCAGGATAATGATATCGGGATCCACTTTGAAGAGACTTCTTCTCTTTATTAACTGAACCAGTCCAATACCTGCAAAAATCAGGCATACAACTAAAGGAATCAGACCCATCCAATCGGTAATCGTATAAATTGTCATATTAACATTTGTTAAACGATGAAACCAGCAATTGAATGTTGCAAATCCAATATTCGTTGCATTCTGCCCCAGTGGCTGCACGTCTACCATCTGAATCAAAGCTGTCCATATTGCAAACGCTATAATAAATATACCTCCTAAAAATAAAACTTGTTTTCCATTCTTTTTCATCATTATACGTCCTTTCTATATTGGTTTGTCTTTTCGACGATTTCACCTTATCAAAAAGCGTAAAATGACGCAAGAATCGCTCTTTCACATGTATGACACGATTCGTATCATCCCCACAAATGCGTGATTTTCTGTATATTTTCCTGAATACCTATTCCTACAAATTTCGATTTGTATTTCTGTTTGTTTTAAAAATGGGCAACTCCGATTGGAATTGCCCACTCATTGCACTAATTATGCGATTTTTTCTTGCTTGCACCGATTTCTGCATCAAATGATGTAAGTTTGATGTAAATCGCTGTTTTTTCAGTTTTTTATCAAATGAAGTACGTCCCGTCTATTTGGTAAAACGGTACATTTTTACATCATCTTAATAGAGCTTTGCACCTGCGGGGATATGGTTATCGACCATGAGGAGGTGGAGTTTTTCTTCGCCTTCTTCTTCGTGAACTGCACTGAGGAGCATACCGCAGGAGTCAATACCCATCATTGCTCTCGGCGGAAGATTTGTGATAGCGATAAGAGTCTTTCCAACCAGCTCTTCAGGCTCATAATAAGCGTGGATACCGCTTAAAATTGTGCGGTCTGTGCCTGTGCCGTCATCAAGAGTGAACTGTAAAAGCTTCTTCGACTTCTTAACCGCCTCGCAAGCCTTGACCTTTACTGCACGGAAATCTGACTTTGAGAATGTTTCAAAATCAACATATTCTTCAAACAAAGGCTCAACCTTCACCTTTGAGAAGTCAATCTTTTCTTCAACAACAGCATCCTTTGTTTTCGGAATGCCTGACGGCTTCTTGTCGGAATCCAAGCTCTTCATTGTCGGGAAGAGGAGAACATCACGGATTGCGGCTGAATCTGTGAGGAGCATACACATTCTGTCGATACCAAAGCCGATACCGCCTGTCGGAGGCATACCGATTTCAAGTGCGTTAAGGAAATCCTCATCGGTTGTGTTAGCCTCATCATCGCCCTGTGCGAGAAGTGCCTCCTGAGCCTTAAAACGCTCTCTCTGGTCAATCGGATCGTTAAGCTCTGAGTATGCATTAGCCATTTCCCAGCCGTTCATAAAGAACTCGAATCTCTCAACATAATCGGGATTTTCGGGTTTCTTCTTTGTAAGCGGAGAAATCTCAATCGGATGATCCATAACAAAAGTAGGCTGAATCATATGCTCTTCTGCAAATTCTTCAAAGAAAAGGTTAAGGATATCGCCCTTCTTGTGGCGTTCTTCAAACTCAACACCCTTTTCTTTAGCAATTGCCTTTGCCTCTTCATCAGAATGAATTTCGTTGAAATCAACGCCTGAATACTTTTTAACAGCGTCAAGCATTGTAATTCTTTCAAACGGCTTGCCGAGATCCATTTCAATGCCGTTGTATGTGATTGTTGTTGTGCCGAGAACCTCCTGTGCAACATGGCGATAGAGGTTTTCGGTAAGATCCATCATACCGTTGTAGTCGGTATATGCCTGATAAAGCTCCATAAGAGTAAACTCAGGGTTGTGACGGGTGTCAACACCCTCGTTACGGAATACTCTGCCGATTTCGTAAACCTTTTCAAGTCCGCCTACGATAAGTCTTTTGAGGTAAAGTTCAAGAGAAATTCTGAGCTTTAAATCCTCGTCAAGAGCGTTGAAGTGAGTAAGGAACGGACGAGCCGACGCACCGCCGGCATTTGCAACGAGCATAGGAGTTTCAACCTCCATAAAGCCCTGATTGTCAAGGTAACGGCGGATACTGCTGATAATTTTTGAACGCTTTACAAAGGTATCCTTTACCTCGGGATTCATAATAAGGTCAACATAACGCTGACGGTAACGAAGGTCTGTATTTGTAAGACCGTGATACTTTTCGGGGAGGGGTTTGAGTGATTTGGAAAGGAGCTTAACCTCTTTTGCATGAACAGAAATTTCGCCCATTTGCGTTTTGAAAACAAAGCCCTTTACTTCAACAATATCGCCGATATCCCACTTTTTAAGGAAACCGTATTCTTCTTCACCGAGATCGTCAAATTTTGCAAAAATCTGGATTTTGCCCGAACGATCCCAAAGGTCCATAAACGAAACCTTGCCCTTGCCTCTTTTTGAAAGCAAACGGCCCGCAACGCATACGTCTTTGTTTTCGTACTCTTCAAAATTGTTTTTAATTGTTTCCGTGAGAACATCACGGGCACTTGTTGTAATTACAAACGGATCTCTGCCTGCTTCTTTGAGGGCGTCAAGCTTTTCGTATCTGACCTTGATAACATCGCTTGTGCCGGTCTGCTGTGGCTTCTGACTCATTTCCAATCATTCCTCTCTTTTCAACATCAATAAATCTGACGGATTGCAAAAGCAGAATCCGTCAGCAAAAATTCAATAGATAAACAAATTACTTTGAGATTTCAAGAATCTTAAATGCCTTTACGCCGCCGGGAGTCTCAACCTCAACAACATCACCGACACATCTGTCCATGAGAGCCTTGCCCACAGGTGATTCGTCTGAAATTTTGCCCTGTGCGGGATTTGTTTCGTTAGAACCCGAACCAACGATTTTGTATGTCATCTGTCTGTCTGTGCCAACCATTTCGATTGTAACAACAGAAGTGAGGTGTACCTTATCGTTAGATGTTTCGGACTCATCAATAATCTGAGCAGTTTTGAGGATAGACTCGATAGTAGCGATTCTTGCCTCCATAATAGCCTGCTCGTTCTTTGCATCATCATATTCACTGTTCTCGGACAAGTCGCCGTAGGAACGGGCTACCTTGATTTTCTCTGCAATTTCTTTACGCTTGACATTTTGTAATTCTGCAAGTTCCTCTTCAAGATTTTTAAGACCTTCCGCAGTAAGCATTGTTGGTTTAGCTGCCATTTTATATCGTTCCTTTCAGTTAATACCGCACCTGCACAAGCGTGCATACGGTATAAAATTCTTTCATATCAGCAAAAAACTGCATATAGATTTATTATAATTTTTTTCACACCGATTGTCAAGCAAAACGGGCAAGATAACTGCAAAGAGATTTCACTGTCTGCGCCTCTGTATCATTACGGCACAAATCGGGAACAATTGAACCGAGTTCGTACTGTGAACCGAGTGTATAGAGTGCTGAGCAGAAGTATTCCTCCGACAATCCCTCAGGCCGCAAAAGTGCGAAACCGTTCGGCATTTTAAAGCAATAGCGAAAATACACAAAGCCCTTTATATTTTCCTTTGGTCTGCCGTTTGTGAGGATGACCGCATCATTTCTTACAGGCAGATTTTCTTCAATTTCAAACGGTGCAATGACAAGGTCACAATTTGAAAGCTGTTCACGGTGGTGAGTAACAACGGCACACGCACCTGTTTCTTCGGCAATGGTATTCAGCTCATCATAGAACACATCTTCGTTGTCAGTGATAATGCAGACATTGCCCGTATATTTCAACACAAATGAAACAAGGTCGGTGCATTGAGCGTCGGGATCATAAATTCCGACCGTCAGCCTTTCGGGAGTATCAAATTTGCTGAGGGCAAAAAGTGCCATATTTGTACAAAGTCTTGCTGAAAAAAGCGGCGAGTAAAAACGCTTGTAACCGCTGTCGTTCGGAAAAGTCATTTCTTCGCAACACAAAAGTCTTGTGCGCTGACTGCCGATTGCCCTGTCAATTTTATTGAGATTGACCTTTTGTCTGCGGCAGATGTATGTAAGCTGTTTTACGCTTACACCCCTTGCCCTCTTGATTTCAACGCACACCTTGTCCCCTCTCAGCCTGTTAAAAAATCCCCTTATTTTCCCGCACTTTTCGGGAAACACAACATTCAATGAAGTAATCAAAACAAAAACCTCCGCATATTTACTTATTTAAGTATATGCGAAGGCTTTTAAATTAATTATCAAATTGTGTATGTATCAAAGAAATTATCACATGTACGGATACTCAGACATCGGGTTGTATCTTACACCGTTAAGACGGCATTCGTAGTGGAGGTGAGGTCCTGTTGAGTTACCTGTTGAACCGACATAGCCGATAACCTGTCCTCTAGAAACAGACTGACCTGAACTTACTGTAAGACTTGTAAGGTGACCGTAAACTGTCATCTTGCCGCCTGCGTGGCTGATCATTACATAGTTACCATAACCGCCGCCGCAGCCGCAGCTGTAGCTCTTGCCCCAGTTGTGTGTACAACTGCTGTTGGTTGCAACAACAGTACCGTCGGCAGCCGCAACAACAGGAGTTCCCATGATGCCTGCGCCGGCAATATCAATTCCGCCGTGGTTATAAACTTCTCTGTCCTCAAACCATTCAGATGAAAGGCTTACAAAGCCCGGTGTAGGCCATGCAAAGCCCGAACCCGACGGAACAATTACAGATGATGAACCTGAGCTTGATGAACCCGAACTGCTTGAGCCGCTTGATGAACTGCTTGAAGAGCTGCTTGATGAACTGCTTGAAGAGCTGCTTGATGAACTGCTTGAGCTTGAGCTCTGTGAAGCCTTAGCAGCCTGTTCCGCAGCAGCCTTTTGAGCGGCATAGTACTCGCTGATTTTAGCTTCAATCTCATCACTCTGCAAAGCCGCACTTTCCAAGGAATGCTGCGCCTCGGAATTTGATGCGTAAAGATTTTTAAGAATCTCGTCATTATCGGAAATGAGTTTATTAAACTCGTCCTGATCCGACTTCAATGAAGCCTGCTGAGTTTCAAGGTCTTTCTTGTCAGCCTCAAGGGATTCCTTCTTGGTGCTGAGCTCGTCCAGCTTTGTCTGGATTTCGCTGATAAGCTCCTTGTCGCTGTTTGCAAGGCTCTTTACAAGCTCCATCTTATCAATAAGGTCAGAAAAATCCTTTGCGCCGAAAATGATTTCAAGGTCGGTTGCATTGCCTGACATATAGAGAATTCTGAGTCTGTTTGCAAGTGCGTCAAACTGATCCTCAACTTCCGAAAGTCCCTTGTCATAAGCGTCCTGCTTTTCCTTAATATCATCGTTAAGGCTTGAAATTTTCTCACGGGTTACTGCAATTTTTTCATCAAGAACCTGAACCTTGCTTACAAGGGCGCTCTTGTATTCTTCCTTTTCTGCGATGTCAGACTTTGTATCATCAAGAATCTTCTGATACTTCTGATTTTCCTGTTCAAGCTGCTGAAGCTGTTGTTCAAGGTCTGAGATGCTGTCCTCAGCAGAAACAACAGTCGGTACTGCCATTGGAATTGAAATCATGCATACGCAGAGCATTGCACATAAAATTCTTTTTAATTTGTTCATTGTAATCTCCTCCTTTAAGATTTCTGTCGGTATTACCAACCGAGTATTTCGTTACCTTCCATTTTAAGGTATTTTCTGATTGAAATAAAGCTGCCGAAGAAGCCGATAACAATACCTGCAATTGCAAACAAGCCGCCTGTAATCCAGATGACATTGTTAATCGGAATGAAATCAATCGGAACAATCTGATAAACAAGAGCCTGTGCAGTCTCATAGAGGATTGCAATTGCGCCTGTTGAAACAATTGCGGAAATAAGTCCGATTAACATACCTTCAATAAGAAACGGCCATCGTACAAACGAGTTCGTTGCACCAACCGATTTCATAATGCTGATTTCAAATCTTCGTGAATACATTGTTGCACGAATTGTGTTGGCAATGATGAAGATTGAAATGATTGTCAGCGCACAAACAACCGCAATACAAATCATATTGACAAGATTGCTGATGTCCGTAAGCTTCTTTGCAAGCTCACGGTGGTTGCTTATGCTGTCAACACCGTCAATTTTTTTAATCTGAGCAACAGTATCGTCATACTTCGACAAGTCCTTCATAACTACAATGAAAGAATCAGGGAGTTTGTTTCTGCCCTGCATCTCGGCAAAAAGATCATCACCGAGAGTAGATTTATACTGCTTTATCGCATCTTCCTTTGAAAGAAAGGTTGCCGACTCAACATTGTCAAGCTTTTCAATTTCTTTTCCTACATAAACAGCCTCAAGCTGTGAATATCCGTCTTTAACATAAACTGAGGTTTCGTTTGACTTGCCGACAGATTCAACAACATTGTCAACATTCATCGAAAAAAGTGCCGCCGCACCTGTGAGAACAAGACAGCTTATAAGTACGCAGACAGAAGCGATACTCATAATACGGTTGTTCCACACATTTTTGAAACCTTCTTTTGCTAAATAACCAAATCCGGTCATATCAAAAATCCTTTCAAAATCCTATTTGCGCAAACGCATTATTCCGGAACAACCACTGCATTATCGGGATAATCCGGTGTGTTTTCTTCTTCACCGCTGTTATCACCGTAATCGTCAGTATAGTCATCTTTAACAAACAAATCCTTGGTGTCGCTCTTAATTTTTCCGTGGTCAAGAACAACAACTCGTCTGTCAAACTCACGAACAAGGTCATGTTCATGCGTTACAACAATAACGGTTGTGCCTGTTGCGTTAATTTCATTGAGAAGCTCAATGATTTCGTGTGACATCTCGGGGTCAACATTACCTGTCGGCTCATCGGCAATAATAATTTCGGGGTTATTCACAAGGGCTCTTGCAAGGCTTACACGCTGTTGCTCACCGCCCGAGAGTTCACTCGGTCTGTTTTTCATCTTATCTTTAAGACCGACAAGCTCAAGCACATACGGAACACGCTTTTTAATTACTGCCGAAGGTTTTCCGACAGCACGCATCGCAAACGCAACATTGTCGAAAACATTCATCTTGTCAATAAGTCTGAAATCCTGAAAAACAATGCCCATATGACGGCGCATATAAGGAACCTTGCTCCTTCTCAGCTTTGTAACATCAGTGTCGTTGATAACGATTTTGCCCGATGTCGGAGTTTCCTCATGCATAATGAGTTTAAGAAATGTACTCTTGCCTGCGCCCGATGCACCGACAATAAATACAAACTCGCCCTTATCAATACTCAGCGTAATACCGTAGAGAGCATGAGTGCCATTAGGGTATGTTTTAGACACATTTATAAAATCAATCATAAAGTCACCTTTGTTTTGTAGTTATTGTACAAATACTCATAAAAAGTCAAAACGCCCAGAGCACAGCAAGACACTGTGCTCGGGCACACTTTAACTAAATCAGTATTTTGTAGGACTTGCGTTGAGGTATTTCTTAACCATAAGAGCTACCTTGAACACGATTGCATCCTCAAACTCACGGAGGTCAAGACCTGTGAGCTTTTTAATTTTTTCAAGTCTGTACACAAGAGTGTTTCTGTGTACAAAAAGCTTTCTTGATGTTTCGGAAACATTGAGGTTGTTTTCAAAGAAACGCTGGATTGTAAAGAGAGTTTCCTGATCAAGGCTCTCAATTGAACCACGCTTGAAAACTTCTTTGAGGAACATTTCACACAATGTTGTGGGAAGCTGATAGATAAGACGGGCAATGCCGAGGTTATCATAGCTTACGATTGTACGGTCTGTGTCAAATACCTTTGCAACCTCAAGAGCTGACTGAGCCTCCTTAAAGCTTCTTGCAAGATCCTTGATGCCTGTAACCGTTGTGCCGATGCCGACAACACAGTGTGTGTAGAACTCGCTCGAAAGTGTGTCTGAAATCGAGCTTGCAAGCTTTTCAAGGTCACGGCTCTCTGTGTCGGGTTTAATTTCCTTAACAAGTGCAATTTCAACCTCGTTAATGTTTATAACAAAGTCCTTTGACTTGTCCGGGAAAAGATTCTGAATTATATCATAAGCGGAAACATCTGTTTTTGAAACAATTTTAATAAGCAGACACACACGGGAAACCTCGCTGTTAAAGTGAAGCTCTCTTGCTTTAAGGTAAATGTCACCCGGAAGAATGTTGTCAAGAATAACATTCTTAATAAAGTTTGAACGATCATACTTTTCGTCATAATACTGCTTGATGCTTGCAAAAGAAACCGACAAAAGCTGAGCATATTTCTGAGCATACTCATCGGTACCCTGAACAAATACTGCATAATCATACTTTGCATTGCTGCCGAAAGATCTGTATGTATAGCCGTTCACAACAAACGGTGCTGTTGAGCTGAGTGTTTCGGAATTAACGCTCTCGTTTACCTCGCCGATTTTTCCAAGCTCGGAGCAGGCAATAACAACCGAAGTCTCGTCAATTACGCCAATCGTTCTGTCGATTGCGTCTTTCATCTGGTGTACAATACCTTGAAATAATCTGTTTGACATAAATTTTTACCTCGTTTTCTCCGCAGTTATATATTGTGATTGTAAAAGAGTTCAATAAAATACAATCTGTCTCATATACATATTACACAAAAACGAGAAAAAAATCAACCTCTATTTACAATTTTTCTTGAATTTTTTTAGAGAATTTGCATAATCAGCAACAAGTTACAGTTTTGAAAGCAAAATTAAACAATTGTTACAAAGTCTTATCTGTTTTTTAATATATCACAACATTGTGTTGATTTTGTGACAAAATACGAAAAATATCTATTCATCACGGTTAATCAATTATAAAATTTAAATGCAAATGGGTTTTGAAAGTTATTGTGCTTACGGCAACAATCGTTTTCCTTCTGCAAACGCAAAAACGGCGGAGCGTTATGCTCCGCCGTAAAAACCAAATTAAATTATAATCAGTTTGTAATTGTTTTCTCAGTATCCTTATCAAAGATGTGAATCTTGCTGAGGTCAAAAGCAATCTCAATGTCGTCGCCCGGCTTAGCTGTTGAAGTAGGTTCAACACGAGCTGTGATAGGTGTACCGTTGATATTTACATAGAGATAAATTTCAGCGCCCATAAGCTCGGTAACATCAACATTGGCTTTGAGAAGACACTCAGCCTTAGCAATTTCTTCAGGCTCATCGTGAACATGCTCAGGACGGATGCCCAAAACAACTTCCTTGCCAACATAGTTGTCGAGGTCAGCATTGACCTTTGACTCCGGAACAGGAACATGATACTTGTCAAAATCAAGAGTATACTTGCCGCCGTTCTTAGAGAGAACAGCGTTGATGAAGTTCATCTGAGGTGAACCGATAAATCCTGCAACAAACATATTGCAAGGCATATCATAAAGATGCTGAGGAGTATCAACCTGCTGAATGAAACCGTCTTTCATAACAACAATTCTTGTACCCATTGTCATAGCCTCTGTCTGGTCATGGGTTACATAGATAAATGTTGTGCCGAGACGCTGATAAATTTTTGAAATCTCTGTTCTCATCTGAGCACGGAGCTTAGCATCAAGGTTTGAAAGCGGTTCATCAAGAAGGAATACCTTCGGGTTACGAACGATAGCACGACCGAGAGCAACACGCTGTCTCTGACCGCCTGAAAGAGCCTTTGGCTTTCTGTCAAGATACTGCTCGATACCAAGGATTCTTGCAGCCTCTTCAACTCTTCTCTTAATCTCTTCCTTAGAGAACTTACGGAGTTTAAGACCGAATGCCATATTATCATATACAGTCATATGAGGATAAAGAGCATAGTTCTGGAATACCATTGCGATATCTCTGTCCTTAGGAGCAACATCGTTTGCGAGTGTATCGCCGATGTAAAGCTCGCCCTTTGAAATATCCTCAAGACCTGCAATCATTCTGAGGGTTGTTGATTTACCGCAACCTGAAGGACCAACGAGAATGATGAATTCTTTGTCGGCAATTTCAAGGTTGAAGTCTGTAACAGCAGTTACACCGCCGTCATAGATTTTGTAAACATGTCTTAATGAAACATTTGCCATTGTGTATAAACCTCCAATTAGTCGATAACGATAAAGTCCTTAGCTTTATTACATACAATAATATACCACTTTTCGCACAATTTGACCATACCGAAATTGACCAAAGATATATGTATTATTTTATTTAAAACCGACACAGGATAAAAATTAGATGCACTTTTTAGTGTATATTGCCGATAAAAACCGACTTTTTATCCAAATCCGTCAACAATTTGCACTCACCTATGTGCAAATTGCTATCAAGACACAAACCGCCTATTGAAATTCGTTGAAGATGCACAACTTTTAATCCACAACACAAAAACATTTTTTTAACCTGATGATATTTACCCTCACAAATTGTGACAATTCCTGTTTTTTTATCATTTTCGCCGCATTCAAGCACGGCACTGCGACACTTCGTACCGTCAGAGAACTCAATTCCGTCAGAAAAAGCCTTTACGGTATCTTCTGTGATTTCTCCGTCAAGCTTTGCAACATACTTCTTGTCCACATGCTTTTTAGGCGAGGTAATGCTGTGTGCAAAGTCACCGTCATCTGTAATAAGAAGCAGTCCCTCCGTATCACGGTCAAGTCTGCCGACGGGAAAAAGTCCCTTTCGTTTCATATCTTCGGGGATAATATCAATAACAGTCTTAAACTGTCTGTCCTCGGTTGCCGACACAACTCCCGCAGGCTTGTTCATCATTATATATATGTATTTGCTGTAATTCAAAGCCTGTCCGTCCACAACAATTTCATCCTTTTCGGGGTCAACCTTTGTATCAGGCTTTTTACAGATTTTTCCGTTCACAAGAACCGCACCGCTTTTTATAAGCTTTTGAACCTCTTTTCTGCCGTCGGCTCTTTGTGACGAAATAATTTTATCGAGTCTTTCCATCTTAATCAACAAGCGGCAGATTTTTACTGCCGTATTCTCCGTTTGAAATGTGTCCGCCGATTACCCTGTTTTTGTAAACAAGCAAAACGGCATTGTTATCCTTTGGCTTTTCCAGTGGAACGGTAATCTCCGTAACCTCTTTGCCTTTAAATTTTGCGAGGTCAAGTCCGATTTTCTTCTGAAGTTCGTTGTATTCCTCATAATATTTATTAAAATCCGACGGAATTACAACCACCCTTTTCTCAGGCTTTGCGTCGGCGGTTTCAACTCCGAACTGTTCAAGGAATTTTTTCTCCTCACCGTCATTAAGCACAAGAGAATACTCCCCTGTTTTATCACTTACGGCTGTATCGGGCAACCGTGAATTTATTGCAACCGTGACGGCTGTACATATTATTGCCGCTGTTACGGACAGCACCGCCGCCAAAATTACTGTTTTTTTAGCCTTGATTTTAAAATTAAAAACGAACATTTTAAATCCTCCGCACATTTTATTCTCTGATAAAATGTATGCGAAAAATCTTCGGATAATTCCGTTTGTCCGATTTCAAATTATTTACTTTGTAAGAACATCCAAGAGTTCAGCCATGGTTTTCACAAACACCCTGCCACCCTCTTTTTTCATGCTTTCAAGGTCGCCGTAGCCATATTCAACACCGACAAAATCGACACCGCAAAGCCTTGCGCCCTTTGTGTCAAACCAAGTATCACCTATCATGACGATATTTTCTCTGTCATTTTCAAGGCTGCCTCCAAGTCTTTCAACTGCATACGGAATAAGGTCTTTTTTATCTTTTCGACTGCCGTCAAGTGTTGAACCGCAGATTGCGTCAAACATATCATGCACACCGAGAAGTTCTGTAATTTCTTCGGCAAACTTTTCATACTTTGACGAACACACGGCAAGCTTTGCACCGCTGTTTTTAAGCTCTGCAAGAACCCTGTCAATTCCGTCATAAAGCTTGTTCACAAGCTTGCCTTTTGTGTTGTAGTATTCACGATAAATCTCAACGCCTCTTGCCGATTCTTCCTCATTGAAACGGCAGATATTGCGAAATGTATCAAGCAACGGCGGTCCGATGTACAATGTGTAATCGTCAAGATTCGGCAACGGCTTGCCCATACTTTTAATTGCGTTTTCAAGTGACTCTCTTATGCCCAATGCGCTCTCGCTGATTGTGCCGTCAAGGTCAAACAGATAATATTTGTACTTATTCATCAAACTTGCTGTCCGCCTTCATCTGAAATTTTTCTGATTTTACGCTTACTCTTGTGTGAGTGCCTCTTGCGATTTCACCCTTTTTATCTTCGGCAAAAACTTCAAAATTAAACATTCTGCCGTCAACGCTTTTGAGAACGGCTGTTGCCGTAACCTCAGCACCGAGAGGAGTGGGGCTTGTGTGTTCAATTGAAATCATTGTGCCGACAGTAGTAAGCTCATCGTTGTCAAGCACCTTGTCTGCAAGAGCTGCGGCGGCATTTTCCATAAGAGCCACAACGCACGGAGTTGCAAGCACGCAAAGACTGCCGCTGCCCATTGAAACGGCAAGATTTTCTTCTTCAACCTTAATTGTTACAGAATATGTATTTATTTCGCTCATAAAAATTTCCTTTCTTATTGTTTAAAGCAATTTTATGTGATATACTTAACAAAGTGTGCATTACTCGTCTGTGAATTGACAGAGTAAGTATCCATACGATATAATAATACAATATTCAGTGAAAATAGGCAAGCATTGCCCGAATATTATTTGAGGTGAAAATAAATGAAACTCGGAATCGTCGGACTTCCAAATGTCGGCAAAAGTACACTTTTTAACGCAATTACAGATGCAGGTGCTCAGAGTGCAAACTATCCTTTCTGCACAATTGAACCGAATATCGGTGTTGTTGCAGTTCCGGACAAAAGACTTGATAAACTTGCGGAAATGTATGATCCTGACAAATATACTCCTGCATCAATTGAATTTGTAGATATTGCAGGTCTTGTAAAGGGTGCGTCAAAGGGCGAGGGACTCGGCAACAAGTTCCTTTCAAACATCCGTGAATGTGACGCTATCGTTCATGTTGTCCGTTGCTTTGAAAATGACGACATTATCCATGTTGAGGGCAACATCAACCCTGCCCGTGACATTGAAACAATCAATCTTGAGCTTATTCTCTCCGATGTTGAAATGCTCGAACGCAGAATTGACAAGACAAAGAAAATGCTCAAGGGCGATAAAAAGTATCAGAAAGACATCGACCTTTTTGAAAGAGTTCTTGACGCACTCAACGAAGGCAAGCCTGCAAGAAGTGTTGAATGTGACGATGACGAAAAGGCAATTCTTTCAGAGGTTGCACTTCTCACAAACAAGCCTGTTATCTATGCCGCAAATATGAGTGACGAGGATTTCTCAAACGGCATCGACTCAAACGAGGGCTACAAAGCTGTTCAAAAGATTGCCGCCGAGGAACACGCCGGCGTTCTTCCAATCTGTGCTCAGATTGAGGAAGAAATTGTTGAGATGGACAAGGAAGAAAAGGAAATGTTCCTTGCCGATATGGGACTTGAGGAAAGCGGTCTTGACAGACTTATCAAGGAATGCTATGCACTTCTCGGACTTATCTCCTACCTTACAGCCGGCAAACAGGAGGTTCGTGCATGGACAATCAAAAAAGGAACAAAAGCACCTCAGGCAGCAGGCAAAATCCACTCGGATTTTGAGCGTGGATTTATCAGAGCCGAGGTTATCGCATATGACGACCTTATCGCCTGCGGAAGTATGACAGCCGCAAAAGAAAAAGGTCTTGTCCGCAGTGAAGGCAAGGACTATGTTATGAAAGACGGCGATGTCGTTCTTTTCAGATTCAATGTTTAATTAAATCATTACAATTGATGACGGTTACGAATATTTTCGCAGCCGTCATTTTTTGATGTCACACATTTCTCCTTTTGCAATAATATGTAGTGTAAACGAAAGGAGGTAAGCGTATGTGTAACTTTGGTAACGGCAACGGTTGCTGCTCATGGATTATTCTTCTTATCATCGTTCTCTGCTGTTGCGGCGGAAACAACGGCGGCTGTGGTTGTGACAACAACAGCTGTGGCTGCGGCTGCTGATAAAGCACGCTGACTAAAGCCCCATTCGGCTTATTGCTGAGGATGTTTTAATATAAAAAGGGCGGCTGCCGTTTTTTGCGATATCCGCCCTTTGCTTTATATTCTTGAATGGTACATACAAAAAACGGTCGGCTTGAACAAACCGACCGTTAATATTTTACAATTATTAAATTAATTCAGAAATTATTTATCCTCTTTAACAACATCTCTAATAACCTTTGCAATGTGAGGCTGTGTAAGACCGAACTTGTCAAGAAGCTCAAGAGCCGGACCGCTGTAACCGAAACGATCGTTCACACCGATCTTTGTAACCTTAACAGGACACTCTGCACTTACAACATCACAAACAGCGTCACCGAGACCGCCGATAACATTGTGTTCCTCAACGGTGATGATTCTGCCTGTTTCCTTTGCAGCCTTAATGATGATATCTCTGTCGATAGGCTTTATTGTGTGAATGTTGATAAGACGAGCGTTGATGCCCTCAGCCTCAAGTTCCTTAACAGCCTTTAAAGCCTCGTTTACAACAAGTCCTGTTGCAATAACAGCCACATCGTTACCCTCATGGAGAGTAATACCCTTGCCGAGCTCAAATGTATAGGTATCGGGATCATTAAAACTGTCAACAGCAAGTCTGCCGAGACGGATATAAACAGGACCGTTGTACTCAATTGCAGCCTTTGTAGCGGCCATCATTTCGTAGTGATCGGCAGGGTTAAGGACAACCATACCCGGAATTGTACGCATAATGCCGATATCTTCAAGACACTGATGAGTAGCACCGTCTTCACCTGTTGAAATACCTGCGTGGCTGCCGGCAATTTTAACATTAAGATGAGGGTAAGCAACCGAGTTGCGAATCTGCTCAAATGCTCTGCCTGTTGCAAACATTGCGAATGATGCGGCAACGGGAATTTTGCCTGCCGCAGCCATACCTGCCGCAACGCCTACCATATTGCCCTCGGCAATACCGCAGTCAAAAAATCTTTCGGGAAACTCTTTTTTAAAAATTCCTGTCTTTGTAGCAGCTGCGAGGTCTGCATCAAAAACAATAATGTCCTTATTTGTCTTTGCAAGCTCACAAAGAGCCATGCCAAAGCTTTCTCTTGTAGCCTTTTTAATTACCTGTGCCATCAGCAGTTGCCCTCCAATCTGTCAATTTCAGCCTGAAGCTCGGCAGTAGCCTGTTCATACTGTTCCTTGTTGGGAGCAGTGCCGTGCCAGCCAACCTGATTTTCCATAAATGAAACGCCCTTGCCCTTGATTGTCTTGGCAAGAATTGCAGTAGGCTTGCCCTTTACTGTCTTAGCCTTTTCGAGAGCCGATTCAATCTGATTGAAGTCATGACCGTCAATTTTGATTACTTCAAAGCCAAAGCTTTCAAACTTTTTATCAAGAGGCTCAATGCCTGCAACCTCTTCAACAGTACCGTCAATCTGAAGTCCGTTCTGGTCAACAATTACAACGAGATTGTCAAGCTTGTTGTGAGCGGCAAACATTGCAGCCTCCCAAACCTGACCTTCTTCAACTTCACCGTCACCGAGAACTGTATATGTGCGATAGCTCTTGTTATCAAGCTTAGCCGCAAGTGCCATACCGCAGGCAGCCGAAATGCCCTGACCGAGTGAGCCTGTACTCATATCAATACCGGGAGTACCCTTCATATCGGGATGTCCCTGAAGCATAGCGCCTACATGACGGAGCTTTGTAAGCTCGTCCCATTCAAAAAAGCCCTTGAGTGCAAGTGTTGCATAAAGAGCCGGACAGCAGTGACCTTTTGAAAGAACAAAACGATCTCTGTCCTGCATATCGGGATTTTTAGGATCAACATTCATTTCCTTAAAGTAGAGATATGTGAAAATATCTGCTGCCGAAAGTGATCCGCCGGGATGACCTGATTTGGCGTGGTAAGTGCCGAGAATTGCGCCCATTCTTGACTTTGCGGCAAGAATGCGGAGCTGCTTGATTTCTGAACTATCCATTTAATAAACCATTCCTTTCAGAATTTTGCGTAATACATGACCGTGTTATACACACCTATTTTAATTATACACAATCCAACGCAAATTTCAACAATTTTTTTGGATTTTCCAAAAATCGGATAAATTCCTTAAATTCGCCCTTGAAGAAATAATTTTTTATGATATAATAAGTAAAGTACGATTAAATCTAAGCTTTTGTAAAAGCTTATTTATAAAAACCGTTTGGAGGGAACAGCAATGCTGCTTGCGGCAGATGTCGGAAACACCAATGTCAAGCTCGGCATTTTTGACGGAGATAATTTAAAATTCAAACTCCGTTTTTCAACCGATGAAAACAAAACAAGCGACGAGCTTGCCGTTGAACTTTTCACATTTTTGCAGATTTACAACATCGACGCAAAAAACATTGACGGCGCTATTATAAGCTCTGTTGTTCCGAAATTTACATATAATCTCAGACGTGCGATTATGACCGTTACAGACAGAAAAAGTCTGCTCATCGGTCCGGGACTCAAGACAGGTCTTGACATCAAGATAGAACATCCCGAAACCTTGGGTGCAGATATTGTTGCCGGCTGTGTGGGAGCGTGTGAAAAATACGGCGGTCCCCTCATTATGATTTTTATGGGAACTGCAACCGCAATTGTCTATGTTGACGCAAACAACGCATATCACGGCGGTGCAATCGCCCCCGGTATGGGAATTTCGCTTGACGCACTCACAAATCACGGCGCATTGCTTTCATCGGTTGATATGAAAGCTCCAAAGAAGGTAATTTCGTCAAACACATCCGACTGCATTCGTTCGGGAATTATGTTCGGAACAGCCTGTATGCTTGACGGAATGGTTGATATGTTTAACGAGGAATGCAAGACAGAATGCAAGGTTATTGCCACAGGCGGTCTTGCTCCGCTTGCAATCAAAAACTGCCGTCACGATATTATCTTTGATGAGAATATTATTCTTGACGGACTCAAAATTATTTACGAGAGAAATAAAAAATAAAGACAATTTAATATACAACTTGTTTTTGAATTATTAATTTGATGCAACGGGGTTCTCCCCTTGTAAATATTATTTGCGTTTCACCTGCGGAAAATGAGCAGGGAAACAGCAGGAGGAATTTTTTATGAACAAGACAGGAAACTTTTCAAAGGTGCAAAGAATGGTTATTCTTGCAGTGCTTATCGCATTGACGCTTGTAATGGCGCTCACACCGCTCGGATATCTGAAGATCGGTGCGCTTTCCATTTCATTCCTTTGCATTCCGATTGCAATCGGTGCAACCGTTCTCGGTCCTACAGCAGGATTGATTCTCGGCACACTCTTTGGTATCACAAGCTTTGTACAATGCTTTGGTATGGACGCATTCGGCACGGCAATGCTTTCAATCAACTGGTTTTACACCTTTATAATTTGTGTTGTTGCACGAGCTCTTATGGGTTGGCTCACAGGACTTATCGCAAAAGGTCTTGGCAAGGTATTTGAAGGTAAAACTGTAGGCAAGTTCAATCTTAACGACCTTATTGCTACTATACTCTGCCCTGTTATGAACACAGCCTTCTTCCTTGGCTTTATGGCAATCCTTTTCGGCAGTATCGAAGTTATGGGACTTAATGTAATCACAGCCGTGGTTATCCCTGCTCTTTCAATCAACTGCATTCTTGAAATCATTGCTTGCTTTGTTGTCGGTTCGGCAGTAAGCATTGCAGTCAAGAAAATTGTTGCGGCAAACAAAAGTAAATAATTAACATTCAAAAACGGGCGATTTTGTTTAGAATCGTCCGTAATTTTTTACATTAAATTTTAAAATCGGTGATGTTATGCAAAAGAAAATTCTTGAACTTTTAACAAAAACAGACGGCTATGTTTCGGGCAGTGAAATTTCCGAACAGCTTGGTGTGTCAAGGCAGGCAGTTTGGAAAGCAATCAACGGAATTAAGGAACAGGGCTACAGGATTGACTCTGTAACAAACCGCGGATACTGCCTTGTTGCCTATCCCCCACACCTCAACGAGCCTGCAATCGAAAAATACCTGAAAACCTCCGTAATCGGCAAAAACCTCATCGTCCTTGACGAGGTTGGCTCAACAAACGATTACCTCAAAAAGCTGGGTGCAGACGGTTGCGAAAACGGCACGGTTGCCGTTGCCAGAGAACAAACTCAGGGCAAGGGCAGACTCGGCAGAGTTTGGAAAGCAAAAAAGGATGACAGCATCACATTTTCTTTTTTGTTAAGACCAAAGATTGCCCCGTCAGAGGTATCGTCAATCACCCCTCTTGCAGGTCTTGCAGTCTGCAAGGCAATCAGAGAATTCACGGGACTTGACTGCCGTATAAAATGGCCGAACGATATCATCATCGGCAAGAAAAAGCTTGTCGGTATTTTAACCGAAATGAGTGCCGAATTTGACGCCGTAGAATATGTAATTACAGGCATCGGAATCAATGCCGACACTCAGGATTTCCCCGATGACATAAAAGAAAAGGCAACTTCAATTTATCTTGCAACAGGCGGTCATTTTGACAAGAACAAATTCTTTGCCTGTGTGCTTAACCACATTGAAGAGGAATTCATCAAAAACGATTTAAAGCTTTCCCCTGTCGCATTAAAGGAATACACAAGCCTTTGCGCAACAGTCGGCAGAGATATAACATTCACCAAAGACGGAAAGTCCGTCACCGCAAAAGCTGTGGGAGTAAGCCCTGACGGCGAGCTTATTGCAGAGCTTCCCGACACAACCACCAAGCTTATCAATTCAGGCGAAGTCACCGTACAAGGCATTTACTAAATTGAAAGTTGAAAATTGAAAATGTAAAATTACGGTCAGCAGTATGCTATCATTTTCAACATAAAAAATAATGTAACAAAGCAGAGAACATCAACATAGATATTCTCTGCTTTTGTTATTTATTTAATTTCTCAATTCTTGATTTTGCATAAGCAAATTTAATTGAAGATTCCAATATGTATTTGGCTAAATCAGGAGCATTTCTTGACCGTTTAAGAGCAATTATATCATCAATTATTTTTCTGTACGAAGTAATTTCAGAATCAGACCAATATCCAAATAACTTGTCTTTTTCAACTAAAGAAGGAGCTACACCGCACTTTGCGGTATACAAATTATTTCCTTCCCTGTCAAAAAGCTTTATATCATCAAAAGCATTCTGTTCATAAATTATATCAAGGTTGTCACAAATAGCATCAACAACATTATCATGATCTTCTTTCGCTGTTGCACGGGGAACCATTCCAAGTTCCAAATTATTTTCATATCTGTATATAGTGCTTTCGTATGAAATTTCTTTTTTTACTGATATTATATGCAACTCCACGCTATATCCTTTATTTTTCAACATTCGGCAAGTATTTAAAGGAATTTCGGCAGTTCTCAATGTTCCCTCTATAACCAGACTGTACTTCATATCGCTTAAATCAGATATAAGCTTTTCCACAACTTCGTTTATAAACGGCTGTGTATGTCTTTGAGCTAAAGTTCCGAATTCAGCTTGTATTTCATTGAATCGTGGATGAGAATTACGATAAGCATCTGCATTTATGATTATAATATTAGAATTTTCAACCATCAAATTTCTCTGCAAGCCTGTCTTTCCTGCTCCGGGCTGACCACCGAGAATATATGCCATAGGGTTGCTGACAGGTGATTTAGATTTAATAATTCTGCGAATTATTTTTTTATAAGCTTTGTCGAACTCCGCTTCCGAATAGCTCATAATCAAACACCCGACATTACAGAATCTGAAACGTGTTTAATTATTGAATCAAATTCCTTTATATTTTTTAGTAATAACTCATATCGTTCAATACTGTCGCAGAGTAAAATTTTAGTGTTATAATCACACAAATCGTCATAAATATTTTTTATGCAATCCAAAGCCGATTCCGAATCAAGATAATCTTCATACTTTGCCATAACAGAATTTGCGTATTCATACAAAGCTTCACATTTAGCCGTTACAAGATAATCTACTTTTTTCATAAATAACTCCTTTCACTCTACTTTAAATAATAACCCGTTTACATTATTATATGTTAAAAACAGCAGAAATGCAAGTTTAACAGTCACCGATAACCGATATAATTTGACACCGCACAAACAACAAGGACATCCGAAAAAACGGATGTCCTTAGTTTTTATATAAAATATTCGGTTATAAATTACTTGAAGTATTTTACGCCGCTTTCAAAAATCTGCTGGTCTTTTGCAAAAGGAACATTTTTATAAAGGTTTTCGCCCTTTCTCTCGCTGTGTCCCATTTTACCGAGAACTCTGCCGTCAGGTGATGTGATACCCTCAATTGCACAAACAGAACCGTTGAGGTTGAACTCAATGTCGCTGCTTGGGTTGCCGGCAAGGTCAACATACTGTGTTGCAATCTGACCATTCTTTGCAAGTTCTTTTACAGTTTCAACATCAGCCATAAATCTGCCCTCACCGTGTGACACGGGAACTGCAAACACATCGCCTGCGTTGACATTTGCAAACCACGGTGACTTAACGGAAGTAACTCTTGTATAAGCCATATGTGAAATATGTCTGCCGATTGTGTTGAATGTGAGCGTCGGATCATTTGATTTAAGCTCTCTGATTTCGCCGTAAGGAACAAGTCCGAGCTTGATAAGAGCCTGGAATCCGTTACAGATACCGAGCATAAGACCGTCACGATTTTTGAGAAGGTTGTTAACCTGCTCTGCAATTCTCGGGTTGCGGAATGTTGTTGCAATGAACTTACCTGAACCGTCAGGCTCGTCACCGCCTGAGAAACCGCCCGGAAGCATAATCATCTGTGACTTTGCAATGAGCTTTTCCATTTCGTCAATTGTTTCCTCGATATCGTTTGAAGAAAGGTTCTTGACGATGAGCATTTCAACATTTGCACCTGCTTTTTCAAATGCTCTTGCCGTATCAACCTCACAGTTTGTACCCGGGAATACAGGGATAAATACAGTAGGCTTTGCAGTCTTGATTGCAGGTGAAGATGTATTTCTCTCGCTGTAAAGCGGAACATCAACTTCGATTTCAGGCACTTCAGCCTTTGTCGGGAATACCTTTTCAAGCGGAGCAGTCCACTTTTCGAGGAGTGCGGAAAGTTTGATTTCCTTGCCGTTTACCGTAATCTTTGCATCGTCTGTAACAGTACCGAGATCATAGTGAAGAACATCGTTTGAAAGCTCTGCACCGTCTGCAAGTTCGATAACAAGCGAACCCGAAAGCGGAGCGAAAAGCTCGTCATTTGTGAGTTCGTTTGCAAACTTAAAGCCAAAGCCGTTACCGAAGCAAGCCTTACATACGCTTGCGGCAGTACCGCCCTCTTTAACAACCGATGCAGAAAGTACCTTGCCGTCCTCGCAGAGAGCATAAACAGCGTTGTACATTTCGATAAGCTTATCCCATACAGGCATAAGTGTTTCTTTATTTTCGGGAACGGGAACAAAGATAACCTTTGAACCTGCGTTCTTGAATTCTGTTGAAATTGTCTTTGATGCCTTTGTCATTGCAACGGCAAAGCTTACGAGTGTAGGCGGAACATCAATATCCTCAAATGTACCCGACATACTGTCCTTACCGCCGATTGACGGAAGTCCGAGCTTGAGTTGAGCCTGCATAGCACCGAGGAGTGCTGCGGCAGGTTTACCCCAACGGGAAGGAACATCTTTAAGTCTTTCAAAATATTCCTGGAATGTCAGTCTTGCTGTCATCGGGTTTGCGCCGATTGCAAGCAGCTTTGAAAGCGACTCAACAACTGCATAAGCCGAGCCGTGGAACGGACTCCAGCGTGAAACACCTGGGATATAACCGTAGCTCATTGCTGTTGCATCGTCTGTTTCACCCTTTTCAAGCGGAATCTTTGCAGCCATAGCCTCCTGCGGAGTGAGCTGATTCTTACCGCCGAACGGCATAATTACCGTAGCCGCACCGATTGATGCGTCAAATCTTTCTGCAAGACCAATCTGTGAACAAACTTCAAGTCTTGACATATTTTCAAGGAATGCCTCGTCAGCAGGCATATCTTTAAGCTTTGCAGGAGCAACCTTACGGTAACAGCCTTCCCACTTCGGAGCCTCGATATAAGCTTTGGCAACCTGAGTAACACCGTTTGTGTTGAGAAACTCACGGCTGAGGTCAACGATTGTGTCGCCTCTCCAGTTCATTGTAAGACGAGGACTTTCGGTTACAACCGCAACGGCTGTAGCCTCAAGGTTTTCTTTTGATGCAAGTGAAATAAACTTATCAACATCTTTTTTATCGAGAACAACAGCCATTCTTTCCTGACTTTCGGATATAGCAAGCTCCGTACCGTCAAGGCCGTCATATTTCTTTGTTACCTTGTCGAGGTCAACCGTAAGACCGTCGGCAAGTTCACCGATAGCAACGCAAACACCGCCTGCACCGAAGTCGTTACATCTCTTGATGAGCTTTGCAGTTTCGGGGTTGCGGAACAAACGCTGAATTTTTCTTTCTGTCGGAGGATTACCCTTCTGAACCTCTGCACCGCAGGTTTCGATTGAGTTTTCATCGTGAGCCTTTGAAGAGCCTGTTGCACCGCCGCAACCGTCACGGCCTGTTCTTCCGCCGAGAAGTACGATTACATCATCGGGGAGAGGAGTTTCACGGATAACATTTTCCTTTGGAGATGCGCCGATAACAGCACCGATTTCCATTCTCTTTGCAACATAGCCCTGATCGTAAAGCTCGGTTACCTGACCTGTTGCAAGACCGATCTGGTTACCGTATGAGCTGTAACCCTGAGCGGCACCTGTTGTAATTTTGCGTGAAGGGAGCTTGCCGTGCATTGTATCCTTGAAAGGAATTGTCGGATCGCCCGAGCCTGTAACACGCATAGCCTGATATACATATGAACGGCCTGAAAGCGGATCACGGATTGCACCGCCAAGACAGGTTGCGGCACCGCCGAAAGGCTCGATTTCTGTCGGGTGGTTGTGAGTTTCGTTCTTGAACTGAACGAGCCACTGTTCTGTTTTTCCATCTATAGTAACGGGAACCTGAATTGAGCAGGCATTGATTTCTTCACTTTCGTCAAGGTCGGGAATGAGTCCCTTTTTCTTGAGTGACTTCATACCGATGAGAGCCATATCCATAAGTGAAACGATTCTCTTTGTATCCTTGCCGTAAACCTCGTCACGGGTTGCATAATACTCACTGAGCGCATCCTCGATAACCTTGCCGAGAGCAGACTTTTCAATCTCAATCTCTTCAAGTCTTGTAAGGAATGTTGTGTGACGGCAATGATCCGACCAGTATGTGTCAATTACACGAAGCTCTGTAACCGACGGATCACGGTGCTCTGTATCTCTGAAGTAATCACGGCAGAACTTGAGGTCTGCAAGTGTCATTGCAAAGCCCATTGAATCGTAATACTTCTGCATCTCATCGTCATTCCAGCCGTTGAAGCCCTCTACCCTCTTAACATTTTCGGGAACGGGAATTTCCATATCAAGAGTCTTTGGCTTTTCAAGAGATGCAAGACGGCTTTCAACAGGGTTGATGAGGTACTCCTCAACCTTTACAAGCTCTTCATCTGTAATATTGCCCTTGAGAGCAATTACTCTTGCTGTAAGAACCTTGCAACGCTCGCCCTGAGTAAGAAGCTGAACGCACTGCTCGGCAGAGTCGCCGCGCTGATCGTACTGACCGGGGAGATACTCCATTGCGAATACCTTCCAGCCGTCCTCAACGGGGAGAGTTTCTTCATAGATTACATCGGCGTTAGGTTCTGACAAAACAATAGTTTTCGCCTTGTCATATTCTTCCTTAGTAAGTCCCTCAAGATCGTAACGCACAATGTAACGAAGATCTTCGACAGACTTCATACCGAGGTTGTGGCGGATGTCCCAAAGCGTCTGCTTTGCAAGAACATTGAAGCCATCCTTTTTTTCAACAAAAATTCTGATTACTTCTGACATAATTCATTCACCTGCTTAATTAAGATATAAAACAAAATAAATCCCGTCTGATAACCTGTATCACATCACATAATACCACATTCGACTATTTTTTTATTTCATTTAAGGCATTAAAAGGTATTCTGTAAAAGTAAAATTAAATGCACACAGAAAAAGCGGTCAGACAAAGCAAAATGCCGTCTGACCGCACAATATAATCATATTTAATCGCCTTTGAGAAAATCTTTGTAAAATTCCTCAAAACTGCCGTTTTTGTAGTCTGAATAATCCTTATTATCTCTGTTCACAATTGTGTCGGTAATAAGGTATGTATCAAAGCCGAGTTTTGCACTGCACAAATCCTCGTCAACATCGTTGCCGATCATAATGCTGTCTTCGGGCTTGATATCCTGCTTTTTGCAGATTTCTTCAAAATATTTAAGATTCGGCTTGCAGCAGCCAAAGTTTTCGTATGTTGTAACAAGTTCAAAATCGTCAGGAGAAACTCCTGCCCATTCAAGTCTGCGTTTTGTTGCAACAAACGGAAAAATCGGATTTGTTGCGGCAATAAGTCTGCCGCCGTTTTTCTTTATGAAATCAATACTTTTCTTTGCATAAGGAGTAAAGCTTGTAGCGTCTTTCGGAACGATAAACTCGTTTTCGTAATAATCGGTAAAAAGGTCATCAAACTTTTCAAGGTCGGCACCGCTGACTTTGCCCGCTGTTTCCCAGAAAACTTCACGGTTTGTACGGCTGTTATCGTTCTTTGTCATAGCGTCAGTGCCTGCCCACATCGCCTTTATAAGGGCGTCGGGTTCGATTTTTATAACAGGAGTACAACGCTTGCAGAGCGATGAAAAATACAGCTTTACAAATTTTTCCATATCCATGGGAAGCAAAGTTCCGTCCAAATCAAAAAGATAATTTTTATACATTAACATACCGTTCCTTTCAATTTATGCACAAATATTATACAAAATTTCGATTTGGATTGCAAGGAAAAATTTTTCGGTATATACTATAGTCAGTAAAAAACGAGGTGATAAGATGAAAATAGTTTTAACAGATGCACAGACTGTTCTTGACGATATTGTAAATGCCGATGTGCTTAATCGATTCGGCGAGGTTGAGTCGTTCGGTCTTTTGAAATATGAAGAAGTTGCGGAGAAAATTGCAGATGCCGATATCGTTGTGTGCAACAAAACTCTGCTTGATTCGCACACAATGCGACTTGCAAAAAATCTGAAATATATAGGACTTTTTGCAACAGGCTACAACAACATTGACCTTGACTACTGCACCAAAAACGGCATAACCGTCTGCAACGCAGGTTCATATTCAACAAATGCGGTTGCACAGCACACATTTGCACTCATTCTTGAACATTTCAATCACACTGCGGAATATAATCGGTTTGTTCAGGACGGCAAGTGGAAAAGAAGCAAAACTTTTTCACCGTTTGTATATCCGCTGAATGAACTTGCAGGCAAAACACTCGGCATTGTCGGACTCGGAAACATCGGAAAGGCTGTTGCAAAAATTGCAAACGCTTTTGATATGAATGTAATCGCATCGAGCAGAACTCCGAAAAATATTGACGGAATTAAAGATGTTTCATTTGACGAACTTCTTGAAACAAGCGACATTGTAAGCGTTCATTGTCCGCTAAATCCACAGTCGGAAAATATGTTTGACAAAAATGCATTTGCCAAAATGAAACAGGGTGCATTGTTCGTAAACACGGCAAGAGGCGGTGTTATGGTTGAAGAAGATTTGCTTGAGGCACTCGAAAGCGGTCACCTCGGCGGTGCGGCAATCGACACCCTCAAGGTTGAGCCTATGGTTGAGGACTGCATTCTTATGGGTGCAAAAAATTGCATCATCACCCCCCACATCGCATGGGCGCCCGTTGAAACCAGAGAACGCCTTATGGGCATAGTTTCGGACAATATCAAAAATTTCCTGAACGGAACTCCGACAAATAAAGTAAATTAACGGTGAGCCGACTTTTTATGTTCGTGAAGACAGCTTTAATTAAATGTAAAATTGAAAATGGAAAATTAATGTCGGGAAGACAGTTTGTAATGTCAAAAAACATATTATGTCCGAGCGTAACATTGCAACCGTTCGCACAATTCTGTAGGGGCGTTCATTGGACGCCCGTCAAGTAACGGCAGAAAATTTATGATGAAAATAAGCTGTATAAATGAGATACAGTTACCGAAATAATGCAGGGGCGAACCGTGTTCGCCCGTTCGTGTGCACTGCACACGATTGCACGCAATGCGTGCAAATTTGAATACACAGTTTATGTTATATCAAAACATATTATATAAACATAAATATTCATCAAAGCGGGCGTCCAATGAACGCCCCTACCGGTTTGCAACATTTACAAAATTTGTTTTAACATACAAATTGTACGATTACTTGCGGGAGAACACGGTTCTCCCCTACAGATTATACACTGCTTTTATTGTATAAAAAGCTATGTGTATAAACATAAAAATTCATCAGTACAGGCGGATGATATCTGCCCTAACAGAATGACAACCGCATATCAAAAAGCAAACAACCGCCCACCAAGAAAGTGAGCGGTTGTTTTTGTAGTATTAGGAAATTGGGATTAGATTACGATTACTGCTGTCTTTCGCAATAGCTTGAAAGACCTGTGTTCGGGTCTGTGTATTTAAGCATATCGTTGTCAGCGTCATATGTGTAATTAAACTGCTGTTCGCCGACTGTCATAACAAGGTCTGTACCCTCAAAAGTGTAGTTACCCGAAACAGTCACACCGCTCATTTCGCCTGAGAATGTGCCGTCCTCTGCAAATGTGTATGTACATTTCAAAGTTTCGGGATCAACACCGTTTGCTGTTGCGTAGTCATCAATTGAAACCGCTTTACCGTCTGTACCCTCAAGTGCGGTAACAGTCCAAGTACCTACCACGCTTGCCGATGAATCGCCGTCTTTTGAATCAGCGGCACTGTCATCAGCAGTCTGTGATGCCGAACTTTCGTTTTTGCTTGATGAGCCACCGTCATTACCGCAACCTACAAGACCTACTGTGCCTACCATACAAATTGCGAGCAATAAAGCTAACTTTTTAATTTTTGTCATAGTGGATTACCTCTTTCCGATTTTGATTTGCGGAAACACCGCAATTTTTGTGCTTGCTTCAATGATAGCCAATTTAATGCAATATTTCAATAGTTTGGCACAAACATCAATCTTTTGGCAAAAAACATATGACAATCGGATATAATATTTTTCAAATTTATGGTATAATCTAAGTGCAGTTAATCATTGCTCCGAATTAAATTATTTCAAAGGAGGCGATATCTTGAAAATTGCAGTTATTGACGACGAAAAGCCTCAGGCAGACATTCTCTACTCAATCTGCAACGCATATTTTGGCGGACACAAGCAAAATGTGCAGATTGATTGTTTTCCTGACGGAATAGCTTTTTTCAATTCATTCAAGGAAAACACCTACAAAATAGCCTTTGTAGATATTTTTATGGAGAAGATGAACGGCATTGCCGTGGCTGAAAAGCTTCGTGAAAAAGATTGTGATATTCTTATTGTATTTGTCACAACAAGCCCCGATTTTATGATGCAGGCATTTTCCGTTCACGCTTTTCATTACATAACAAAGCCCTACAAAGCTGAGCAGATTTACAAGGTACTTGATGATGCCTCGTCATATGTATCGGATAATTCAAAATACATTGAAGTTATGTGTGACCGCCGAAACACGCTGATTTCGCTTAAGGAAATTGTTTCTGTTGAATCCGATGCACATTATATCAACATAGGTGTTGTTTCGGGACTTAGATATCGCACAAGAATGACCATTGCAGAGTTTCTCAAGCTTGCAGACAATGACACCCGTTTCATACCCGTAAACAGGGGAATCGTGCTGAATGCCGATTACATAAAGGACATTGAAGGCTCTGTATGTGTTACAGGCAACGGTGAAAGATTCCCGATTAAAATTCGTGAAAAAACTCGGATTGAACAGAGCATCCGTGAATATATGTTCAAAAAAATCAGAGAAAACCAGCGGAGGTGAATATGGACGCATTCATAAAATTTCTTCAGGCATTTTTCAGCTTTGTCATAATAATACCGTTAAGTTTATTCTGCCTTTTACCGTTAAAAAATCAATTAAAATACCCGATTTCAAAGATAGTAACGCTCTTTTTGTGTTCATTTATCATACTCGGTTCTCTCTCGTCAATTGTGATGACGGCTTTTGACATTCAGAATTTAAACTTTGTTCTCTTCCCCGACCTTGTAATATTTTTCTTCCTTATTAAAAGCGTTACAAAGGTCGGAACAGCACGCTGTTTGTTTGTTTTTATAAGTGTGTGCTGTTTGATTTCATTCTTTTCGCTGTATGCATATTTTATCAACTCATTTTTTCAGGAAGAAATCTCACGAGGAGTTGACACCTCATATAGCCTGATTCAAATGGGACTGACGCTTGCGGCAATGGGAGCACTTGTTCCGCTTACAAAATACTATGCATGGATGATTGACAACATAAATATCGGCAAGGTGTGGTATTTGTTTTCAATTTTGCCCATTGCACTTATGGTATCAACCATCTATACCATACCGATTTCCTACGCAAATATTCGTGTTGGAAAGGTTTATGCAAAAGGATTCATCATTACAATATTTGAGCTTGCATTGTATCTTATAGTATTCATATTATTCTACATTTTCAGCAAGACTACTATTGAAAAAACAAAGCTTACAGAACGAAACAACATTCTTGAAATTCAGAAAAGTTACACAGAATCGTTGCAGTCGTACATAAAATACACCTCAAAAGCAAGGCATGATTTTAAACATTCAGTTCATGTTATGAGCCGACTTGCAGATGAAGGAAATCTTTCGGCGCTGAAAGACTACATTGCCCAGTATGAAAATTCGCTGACTGTAACAGCACCTGTGCGAATCTGCAAAAGTGATGCACTCAATGCTTTGTTCAATCACTATCGTCAGCAGGCGATTGAGAACGATGTTGACATTAACTGGCGGATTGATTTGCCCGACAAATCGAGAATTCTTGATGTTGACCTCTGCAGTATTTTCGGCAACATACTCGAAAACGCAATTGACGGTTGCTGTACCGTAGAAGAAGGCAAAAGATATTTTAACCTGACTTCCGAAATAAAAGGCGACTGTTTGTACATTGTTTCAACAAACAACTACGGCAAGCCTTTGGAAATGGACGGCGAAACTTATTCGTCCACAAAGCATCAGGGCAAGGGCATCGGACTTCACTCCATGAAGAGCATAACCGAAGTCTATGACGGAATTTTTGATGCAGGCAACAATAACGGTGAATTTTTCGTTGACATAATGCTTAAATATTAAACTTATTAAACTCAAAAAGGGTATGCATCCTCGCATACCCCTCTTTGTTATAAAAGTTCCAAACAAAAAACACGCTCTGCAAAATGCAAAGCGTGTTTTGATTTTGTTTTGTTGTTATCAGTTGTTACCGACAACAAGTTTCTGGATTTCTGTGGCATCCACAACATTGATAACACCGTCATGGTTGTAATCTGCAAGTTCTCTCTGAACATCAGAAAGTGTTGAAATTGAAACAACGTACTTGCTGATTTCAGTTGCATCAAGAACATCGACACGACCGTCAAGGTTTATATCGCCGATCATATACGGAGTATCATTGTTGTTGTCATTGCTCGGCTGTGTAGTTACAGGAGCTGTTGTTGCCTGTACCGTAGTAGGCTGTACTGTCGTAGCAGGAACAGTTGTTGCAGGCTGTGTAGCCTTGGCTGTTGTCGGCTGAACAGTTGCCTTTGCAGTAGTCGGCTGAACCGTGGCTTTGGCTGTGGTAGGCTGTACAGTAGGTTTTGCTGTTGTTGGCTGTATCGTTGATGAAGAAACAAAAGCACAGAAATCAAGAGCAACCCAACCTGTTTTGCCGTTGTAAGAGGTGTAACCCCATGTGTAACCGCCGGCTGTTGAAACCTTTGTTACATTAAGAGTAACATTGCCCGGAACAGATGTTACATATGAATAGCTTGTACCCGCACCGCTTCTCATGTTGAGATAATCGTCAACATCTGTTTTATATGTACCTGTTGTGTAAGTTACCTTTTTGGTTGTAGCCTGAGTAGTGCTTGTACTGCCGCTGAAATCGCCAAGGTAAATGTAGCCCTGAAAATTCCACCAGCTGTTACCGCCGGCATTCTTGTCGGATGTGCTTGCATAGGAAAGGTAGAAGTTCTGACCGCTCCATGCAGAGTTAGAAAATGTAATCTGACCGTTTTCAACCTTTTCTACAACAGCAACATGACCGCCGCCACCGTTATATGACCAGCAGGCAATTGCGCCGACCTTCGGGGTCTGACCGTACTTGTAGTAGCCGTTAGACTTGTTGTAGCCGTACCACTGCTCGGCATTGTTCCATGAAAGCTTTGGCTCAGAACCGAGAATCTCATAAGCTCTGCCGTAGGCATATGCTGTACAGTTAGGCATGCCGTAACCATACTTATAAAAAACATTTAAATTACTGTAATAATATTTGTTACTTGAACTCGGGGCAGACAGTCTCGGTGAGAACGATGCCGCACTCGCAATCATCGACATTGAGAAAACCGACACAAACAGCATTACAGCCGTGAGAACTGCCGCAGAAACCTTTTTGCTAAAAACACTTTTTAAAACATTTCGCAAAGAAACACTCCTTTTTTTGAATTCAAAGTGATTGTTACCTATTTGTAACCACTTTATGTACATTCTATCACAAATTGCTCCAAATTCAAAGAGTAGAAATGCCGAAAATAGCCTTTATAATCTATTTTTTTAAGCCATTGTACACAATAATTTCCATTTTATACATACTTTGCACAAAATTTAATCTACATTCTTTAAAAGATAGTGTTTATTGTACAGGGATGAGGTCTGAGTTTTAAGGTGTAAAGGATTAGATAAACTTAATCATCAGAAACGCTTACGGCGTTAGACTGTTTATATGTTTCATTTATCGTTTTTCTTTACTGTATTGATCGATGAAATCAGCATTCTCCTGATTGTGCCGCACTGATTTTGCAATGGCTTATATACGGTTTCGGATATATATCCTGTTTCAAAAAGAAGTTCCAGCCAATATTCAGTTTCAAAGCACTCTTTTTGTGCTATTTCCAACTTGGAGATAAAATCCTTTTTACCCTGCGCATATTGTGCTTCGTGAATATTTGCACCTATACTTGTTCCCGAACGCAAAAGTTGATTAGTTAAAACCGATTCTCTTGCATTTGCTTTGATATCACGACACATATATACAATCTGTTTTGCAAATTCTTTTGATTTATTCCGTAAAATACTTTCAGACACAATCATCACCCAAAATACAATATATCACAAAGCCGAATGTCTGTAAAGTTATCGGTGATATGCCTCGTTTAACTCGGCGTGATATAAATGTGTTATCGCTCGCTTTCGCTCTCGGTGATATTATATTCGCTTTAAAACTGCCGCAGGCAATATCACTCGGTATGACCGAATATCACTGCACGGCAATATCACTCGCCGACAGGCGAATATAACTGAAAAACGCACTTGTTTACACAAGTGCGTTTTTCTTGGCGCGCCGGAAGAGACTCGAACTCCCGACCTTCTGATTCGTAGTCAGACACTCTATCCAGCTGAGCTACCGGCGCATATGCGGCCTTTTATCAGCCGCAAGTAGTATGATATCACAACTCGGTGCAAAAATCAAGTGTTTTTTGTATTTTTTCCGAAATTAATCTTTTGTATCAAAAAAAGTGAAAAATGCTCTGTATGCCATATAAACATCTGTCTTGGAAACAATTTCAAACGGAGCATGCATTGAAAGCACGGGAACGCCGAGATCAACAACATCGACATTCATATTGGCAACATACTTTGCGATTGTTCCGCCGCCGCCGCCGTCAACCTTGCCGAGTTCACCGACCTGCCAGAGAATATCGTTGTTCTCAAGCATAGCTCTGATTTTTCCCATATATTCGGCAGACGCATCTGATGTGTCATACTTTCCGCCGTGACCTGTGTATTTTGAAATAATTACACCGTTGTTAATGTATGAGCAGTTGTTAGCCTCATATGCAGACGCATAAGTCGGATCAAATGCGGCATTTACATCGGCAGAAAGACAGGTGCTTTTTGAAAGAACACGGTAGCCGTCAACACCGTCCTGTTTTGCAAGGTCATAGATGAAGAAACGGAGGAAGTCGCTCTGCATACCTGTGTTGCCGTCACTGCCTGTTTCTTCTTTGTCTGTAAGATATGTGATACAAGTCTGCTCGGGCATTTCAACATCAAGAGCCGCCATAACAGCCGGATAAGCGCAAACCTTATCATCGTGACCGTAACCGCCGATCATACTTCTGTCAAAACCGATATCTCTTGACTTGAAAGACGGGATAAGGCAGAGTTCGGCTGAAAGGAAATCACCCTCACAGATACCGTACTTCTCATTGAGTATAGCCATTACATTTAGCTTTACAAGGTCTTTTTCGTCGCTGTCTGCATCATATGGACGAGAGCCGAGGATAACATTGAGGTTTTCGCCCTCAATTGCCTTTGCCATTGGCTTTGACGCCTGCTCCCTTGCAAGGTGCGGAAGAAGGTCTGTAATGCAGAAACAGCTTTCGTTCTCATCATCGCCCCAGCAGATGTCAACTCTTGTACCGTCAAGCTTTACAACCGAACCGTGAAGTGAAAGCGGAATTGTTGTCCACTGATATTTTTTAAGACCGCCGTAGTAATGAGTCTTAAAGAAAGCAAGATTGTTTGCCTCAAAAAGAGGATTCGGTTTGAGGTCAACTCTCGGGGAATCAATATGAGCGATTGCAAGCCTTGCACCGTTCTTAACACCGTTTTTACCGATTACAACAAGAGCAATAGCCTTGTCACGGTTTACATAATAAAGCCTGTCGCCGGCCTTATATTCTTTGTCCTGCTCATACTCTGCAAAACCTGCTTTTTTGGCAAGCTCAACAGTATAGCGAACAGCCTCACGCTCAACGGGTGAGTTATCAAGAAACTTTTTGTAACCATCGCAAAAGCTGTCTGCCTTTTTAATTTCTTCCTCCGAAAGAGCCTTAACACCCTTCGGTTCGGTCATCATAATTTTTTCCTTTAATAAAGTTGTCTTTGACTTTTCTTCAGCCATAATAACCGTCCTTTCTGTGCCGTAAAACACGGCAAAACCATTTTATTTTGAAATCCGCCGCCAAAGGCATCGGAACATCTCTGCACTTAATTAGATTGTGAATAATAAAGTTTTATATACATTTCCTTGGCACCTTCAACCTTGTCAACATAATTCTCGGTTTCGGGATACGGAATGGAATCAAGATTTTTTCCGTCCGAACTGTACTTTGTGTCGTTAAGCCAGTCGCTTACAACAAAGCCGGCATTATATGCGGCAATTGCCGAGCGTTCCGTGCCGTAATAATCGTAAAAATATTTTAAAAGATAACTGCCGTAATCAATACAAATTTCCGGATCAAACAGGTCATCCTCGGTGTACTGTCCCGCACAGCCTCTTTGCTCCTGCAGCCACTCAAAGGACGAGGGCATCATCTGCATAACACCCTTTGCTCCGACTCCCGATTCGGCTTTCGGGTCAAAGCCGCTTTCCGTGTGGATTACGGCATATATCAACGCAGGATCAAGGTCATAATCCTTGGCGGCTTTTTCAACATATGTGCTGTAGGTGCGTGGATAATTCATCTCATCAAGCTTTTTCTTTGCGTCCTCGTAAAAGACCGAAACAAACACAAATACTCCTGCCGCAAGAATTGCAAGCACAATTATCCATGCCAAAATCGCCTTTCCTGCACTTTTTTTCTTTTTATATCGCCTTGATTGGGGCATCCTATCACCTCATCAGGTTGTTAATAGCCTCTGCCGCCTTTTGTGCGGCAAGCTCAACTTGCTCTATAGAAAAATTGTTTTCAATAACAATGTCGCTGTGACTTCTGAAAAATTCCTCGTCAAGCTGTGCAGACATTCTTAGCTCTGCACGGGAAATGTCAATGTTATCCCTTTTACAGATTCTCTCAAGCCTTATTTCCTTTTTTGCGGTAACGCTTACAATAAGGTCGCAAAACACATCGGCACCGCTTTCAAAAAGCTGAGGAGCGTCATAAATCACAACGCTTTTGCCGTCTGTCTGAGCTTGTTTCGCCATCTGCATAAATTCATATGTAACAAACGGATGAACAATTGAATTGAGCAAATGTGTGTTTTCTTTGCTTGAAAATGCCCTTTTGGCAAGCAACGGTCTGTCAATGTTGCCGTCGGAAAGGATTATATCCTGACCGAAAACACCCGAAACAGCCTTTAAGCATACGGAATCGGGAGTGTAAAGATTTTTTACAATCTCGTCAGCATTTATAACGCACATTCCGTTTTTGGCAAAATATGCCGAAACCGTGCTTTTTCCGGCACCGCTCTGTCCCGTAAGACCGACAATTTTAATTCTGTTCAAGGTCAATCACCTCAAAGCCTGCCGCTCTTATAAGACGGTTGTAAACAGCCATTCCGACGCCGTTCGTTTTTGGCAGTCTTGAATATACAACCTTAACGCTGTCGTCCTCATCAATTCTGCGAAGCTCGTCAAAAAGCGTGTGAGCCTGTCTTGTATAGTCGTTTCGTTTTCCGAGAGAGAAAACGGGAGTTTTTAAAAGCGGAATATCCTCGTCACAACAGAGTGCCGCAACTCCCTTTGCCGCCTTTTTGTTTACATAATCAATATATTGCTCATCGTTGCAATTAAGAAGTATTACTCTCGCCCTTGGCGCATAGTGCTTGTACTTCATACCGGGGCTTGCAACCTTAACATTGTCTGCAAGTTTGTGCAAAACCGCATCATCAACTTCAACCTTACCGAGGACACTCTCAAGCATTTCAACCGTAATTCCGCCCGGGCGAAGTACCCTCGGAACATCTCCAGCAAGAGTGATTACCGTGCTTTCAAGACCTACCTCACTTGCACCGCCGTCAAGAACAGCGTCGATTTTGCCGTCCATATCGTTCATAACATGCTGTGCGGTTGTCGGACTGGGTGAGCCCGAAATATTTGCCGAAGGTGCGGCAAGAACCGTACCCGATTCACGGATAATCGCCTGTGCGGTTTTGTGGCTCGGAAAACGGATTGCAACCGTGTCAAGTCCTGCCGAAACTTCATTCGGAATAACATCCGACTTTTTCATAATCATCGTGAGCGGTCCCGGCCAGAACGCATCGGCAAGCTTTTTTGCCGTATCGGGGATTTTCGTCACAAGGTTAAGCCTTTCAATATCGGAAAAATCGCAGATGTGGACAATCAGCGGATTATCCCCGGGTCTGCCCTTTGCTTTAAAAATCTTCTTTACGGCCTCGGGGTTGAGTGCGTCAGCCGCAAGTCCGTAAACTGTTTCGGTCGGGATTCCTACAACACCGCCGTTTTTAAGCAGCTCTGCGGCGGTTTTTATATCTTCCTCTGTATTTTTTAACAACAATGTTTTCACAATTATCACCGGATTATTTTTCCATACTTTCTTTGAGCTTTTCGGCTCTGTCAGCGGCAACAAGTGCGTCAATCACTTCGTCAAGGCTGCCGTTGAGAATTTCTTCAAGCTTGTAGAGAGTAAGACCGATTCTGTGGTCGGTTACTCTGCCCTGCGGATAGTTATATGTGCGGATTCGCTCACTGCGGTCGCCCGTACCTACCTGCATTTTTCTGTTTTCGGCAATTTCGCTCGCCTGTTTGTCCTGTTTTTCCTTGAGAAGCCGGCTTTTGAGAACTTTAAGAGCCTTGTCCTTGTTCTTGTACTGACTTCTCTCGTCCTGACACTCAACTACCATACCTGTGGGCAAGTGAGTGATTCGGATTGCGGAACTTGTTTTGTTGATATGCTGACCGCCTGCGCCGCTTGAACGGAAGGTGTCAATTTTGAGGTCATTCGGATCAATTTCAAGCTCAACATCTTCTGCCTCGGGCAAAACCGCAACGGTTGTTGTCGATGTGTGAACTCTGCCCTGACTTTCGGTTTCGGGTACTCGCTGAACACGGTGAACACCGCTTTCGTACTTAAAGCGTGAGTATGCACCCTCGCCCTCAATCATAAAGGAAATTTCCTTGTAACCGCCGATTTCGGTTTCATTGGCATTTATAATCTCGATTTTAAAGCCCTTCTTTTCGGCATACATCGAGTACATTCTGAACAGAACCGCACTGAACAGAGCTGACTCCTCACCGCCCGCACCGCCACGGATTTCAACGATAACATTTCGTTCATCGTTCGGGTCCTTCGGTAAAAGCAGAATTTTCAAATCTTCCGCAAGACTTTTGATATTATCCTTAGCCTCGTCAAGCTCAATCTGAGCAAGCTCTTTAAGCTCTTTGTCGCTTGTTTCCTCAAGAATTTCAAGGCTGTCTTTTTCGGTCTGAACAGCCTCTTTGTATTTACGATAGGTCAAAACGATTTCCTCAATCGACTTGATTTCCTTCATAATTTTCTGATATTCCTCGGGATTGCCCGCTACTGACGGCTGGTAGAGCCTTTCGGAAAGCTCGGAGTACCTTTTGTCAAATATTTCGATTTTTTCAAACATATATATCCTACTCCGTCAAAATTTTTTTAATATTTTTTTCAATCTTTGCACGGGGCGCCATAACCTCTCTGCCGCATTTTTCGCATTTTATCTTAAAATCCATTCCCACACGCAGAATTTCAAAGGTTTTGCAACCGCATGGGTGCTGTTTTTTCATCTCAACTCTGTCGCCGACGCTGATATCCACAAAAATCACCCTCCTGCAAATTTTTTACATTGTTCACATTTTGAATTTCTATGATTATTTACATCCTGCAAATAATCTGCACTTAGATTATACAACAGAGATTTAAAAATATCAACCAATGCCGATAATTGTGAGAAGTCCCGTATATTCAAGCGAAAGGGCAACGGGAATTGAAATCAGCAGAGAAAATGCACTCTGTTTTACATCTTTGAACAAAATTCCTATGCTTGCAAGCCAAAGTATAAATTCGGGGAAGTACAGAATTCTGAAATCGGCAAAGTTGAGATTAAATGCAAAGCAACAGAATATTGCTATGAGTACGGAAGAAATTCCGATTGCAAGCGCACCCCGTCCCCTTGCATACCAAATCAGAAATGCCAAAAACGGCGATACAACAGCAAGAATCAGCCACCTCATAAGGTATGGGATATCGGGATAAAAGCCTGCAAAAACACTTGTCCACACATAGTACCCTATTAACATTCCCACAAAAAACGCAAAAACATTAATTCCTGCTTTTAAGGGGGATTTGCTGAATACGGCAAGGCACACGGCAATAAAAATCCACGGTGCCGTTCTGCCCAAAAAGTTTGACAAATCAAGCCAATCGAGAAAACTCGGCAGTCTGTTCAAATCAAGAAACTTTGCGACAATTCCCATGCCACCGCCAAAAAGCAGAGCAAAGAATGTTGTCATAATTTGTTTTGGTACGGACATTTTGCCCGATACCTTTCGGGTTTTATTCAAAATTTTTAACATAAAATCCTCGTTTCATCTACATCAAAAGGACTTCTCAAAAAAGAAGTCCTCTTTAAGCTTAATTATTCCGCACTGTTTTGCTCACCGAAAACCTTTAAAATTTCGTCCTTGTGAGCCATAATCGCATCGTAGCCCTCCTGAATGGTTTCGTCAACGCTGTCCATTGAGAAAAGCTGTGTATTTTCGTTCTTGATATCAATTGCAAGGTCAGCCATTTTCTTTGACTCTCTTGTGCCGTCAATTGAATAAACATCAAGCGCACGCCAAATAACCTTAATAAGACCGCCAAGGCCTGCGTCGGGATTGTAGGTCATAATATCAAAGCCGATTGCAAGAACCTTGCCGACGCCCATATCACGCAGAATTTTTACGGGCAAATTGTCCTTTGAACCGCCGTCAATAAAGTTGTACTTGTCATAAGGACAGGTTGTGTAAATTGCAGGGAACGACATACTTGCACGAACAGCAGTTTCAAGCGGAGCGCCTGTTATGTAGTGAATATGCTCGTTTTCAAGATTTTCTTCCTTGGTTGTAAAAATACACTCATCGGTTGTAAGCGTGTCAACCGTACAGATTGAAAGGTTAATCGGAAGATTTTCAAAGCCTGTTATACCTTTTTCATTCATAATGTCACGGATAACATCTTCAATCAGTTCACCCGACTTGATGCCGTCTTTCTGAATCTTTTTATTTAGAATAAGCTGTGCAAGAGATTTGAAAATAAGGCCGTTGTCGATTTCGGCAAGAGTTTTCCAATGCTTTTTTGCAACTCTTTTCATTTCATCGGAATCACAGCCCATTGCAACGATTGCCGCCATTGCCGCACCCGAGCTTGTACCCGAAACATACTGCGGATGGATTCCGAGTTCATAAAGAGCCTGAACAGCACCGATGTGAGCAATACCTTGAAGTCCGCCGCCCGAAAATGCTACACCGATAGAATTTTTGCGATCGATTTTATCCGAATTCATTTTAAACACCTCTGTTAATAAAAACGATAAACATTGCAATACGACTCGGTTTCAACAAAATAGTCGTACCAGTTGTAGAAATCTTCAAAGCTGTAATCAGCCTGAATAAGCTCATAATTCTTAAATTTTGTGTTTTCCGTTATGTATTTAAGCACATCATCTTTGTCTGCAAGGCGGGAAACATAAACCGTTACCTCGTCAAGTGACGCAAGCTTTTTGTCCGTTTTGAGTTTTTGCATGCTGTCGGTTTCCTGCTTATTTGTGTCGCCGTTAAACATAAATGCCTCGGCAAGCGAAGAAACCTTTCCGTTGGTGATAACTCCTCGTTTTTCGGCAAATTCTTCAAGCTCATCACCGAGAGTCGGAGAGAACTTTGAACTCTGAACAATCATTGTGCTGTCGTAGTTCATAAACTTGTCAATACACTTGTTCCATTCAAGCATTGCAGTTCCGACAAAAATGCAGTTATCTGTCTTTGGCTCATAGAGATTTGTTTTGCCGTATGTGTAATAGGGCTTAACCGTAACAAACGCAGTGACTGACGCAAGCAAAATGCATACAGGCACGGCAAGGCGTATCTTCTGATTTTTGAAAAGTGTGAAAATTCTGATGAACGAGAATGCAAAAAGCATCGCAATCAGCGGAAGTGACGCCATAACATAGCGGTCGCTGTTAAACGGTGAAACAAGCGAAATGCCGATGAAATAGCAAACTGCCGGAACTACGGCAAACATCGCCTTTTTAGGGATTTTTACCTTTTTCACAAAACGGAAATAAATTCCGAAGCCGATAACTGCGGCTGTACAAAGTCCGAGCAGCCAAACCTGATTGATAAACATATCCTTTGCAAGAATCTGAACATAGGTGCAAAGCTTGTAGAAAACATAGGTCACAACCGTAATCATATCAAGCGCCGACATATCAAGCGAACTGAGTCCACGGTTGCCGCCGAGTACATTCGAGATTATGTACGGATAAATGCAGAGTGCAAGTCCTGCCCCCACAACAGCCGCAATAATGTACTTAATAAGGTCTTTACCGCACTTTTCCTTGATTTTGAACACAAGGAAAACAAGTCCCGTAAGTCCTGCAAAAAGGATGAAATAATACTGGGTAAGCACACCGCAAAGCACTGTAACTGCAAGCAGAATGCAGTCCTTTATGCCGACGGTGTTCTTTTTTTCATAGAGCTTTATGCTCATATAAACGAACGCAAGCACCCAGAAGGTAAGCGTTGCGTACATTCTGAGATAAATTGTCGTGGTAATACACGCAATACTCAGAGCATATGCCCCCACTCCAATCAAGGCGTAAAGATTGTTGCCCGTGATTTTCCGTCCGATTTTATAAAGCATAATCAAAATGCCTGCCATGGCAAGCACATTTATTGAATAGGCAAGCCATTTTGAGAACACGCCCGGAAAGAACGAACAGACCGTGTGAACAAGTGCGTAATAGAGAGGCGGATGCGACGCATCTATAATCTGATTTTCATATACCTGAGCATAGTCGAATCTGTCATCGGGCGACACGGCAAGATACTCGTTGAAATCCTCGGGACTGTTCCAACCGCCGTCAACATTAAGCTGTTTTGAGGAATTTGCAAGGTTATAGGTCAGAAGCTCGTCCTCGTGAAAGCCCTGTTTTGCAAACATATAAACCGTGCTTATGACAAGGCTCACCGCAATAATAACCGCAAGAATTATTCTTGCCTTTTTGTTGTCGATTTTCATATAAAATTCTCCGTAATAATCAAAATTAAAATCAGCCGACAATTTTGTGCCGTTCAAACGGCAATTTTCGGCATTCCGCATTTAAATGATTATACCACAAATACGGTCACAATAACAATAGACTTTACAAAAATTTTGTATGTAATGCGTTTTCGGGCAAACAAAAATGCCGACAGAAAAATCCGTCGGCACAAATGATTTGTAATATTTTGATTATTTTTTAGCTGTTGTTTTCTTTTCGGCAGGCTTTTCAGCTTTTACGGTTTTGCTTTCAGCCTTTACGGCAGTTTCGGTTTTCTCGACTTTTTCAGTCTTTTCAGCCTTAACTGCTTTTTCTGTTTTTTCAGCTTTTTTCTCAACCTCAGCAGGAGCAGGAGTTTCCGCCTTAACTGCTTTTACTGACTTTTTAACGGGCTTTTCGGGAGCGGGTTCGGCTTTCTTTTCAACCTTTTCAGCGGTTGCTTCTGCCTTTGCAGACTTTGCCTCAACCTTTACTTTTTCTGCCTTATCTTCCTTTTTCGGAGCAGCCTTTGCCGATTTCTTTGCCTTTTCGGCTTTAAGCTTTGCAAGAGCGGCGTCCTTCTTTGCCGTAGTCTTTTTCTTTACGGGAAGAGCCAGCTTCTTTTTAAGCTTGAAATACATAACAGCAAGCGGCGGAACTGTGATTTCCATTGAATAGTTGAGCTCGTGGTCTTTCTTCTTTTTAGCCTTGAGCTCGCCCTCGTTTCTGATTCCGCAGCCACCGAATTCTTCAGCCTCGGAGTTGAACACTTCTTCGTAAATGCCGTATTCGGGCACACCAACAACATAGTTATCGTGCTGAACAGGCTGGAAGTTACACACGCAGATGATTTCACTGCCATCATAAGCAATTCTGCGGAACGAAATGATGCTGTTCTTGTAGTCATCAAGTGCAATCCACTGGAAACCGTCCCAATCATAGTCGTTCTCATGCATGGCAGGAACATCACGATAGAACTTGTTTGCCTCGGCAAAGAAAAGGTTAAGCTGACGGTGCTTTTCAAATGAAAGAAGGTCCCATTCAAGCTCCTCGTTCGCATTCCACTCATCAAACTGACCGATTTCACTGCCCATGAACATAAGCTTCTTACCCGGGTGAGCCATCATATACGCTATGAAACCTCTCACACCGCTGAACTTCATGTCATAGTCGCCGGGCATTTTATTGATGAGAGAACCCTTGCCGTAAACAACTTCATCATGAGAAATCGGGAGCATAAAGTTCTCGGAAAAAGCATAAACCATGCTGAATGTAAGGGTGTCGTGGTGATAATTTCTCCACAACGGATCGAGTGAGATGTACGAAAGCATATCGTTCATCCAACCCATATTCCACTTGTAGTCAAAGCCGAGTCCCATATCCTTAATCGGATAGCGTGTAACATTCGGCCATGCCGTACTTTCTTCGGCAATCATCATAGCCTCGGGGTGGAACATATGTACAACCGTGTTGAGCTTTTGCAGGAAGTCAACGGCAACAAGGTTTTCTCTTCCGCCGTATGCGTTTGCAATCCACTCGCCGTCTTTTCTGTTGTAGTCAAGATAAAGCATTGATGCAACGGCGTCAACACGGATACCGTCAACATGATACTTGTCAAGCCAGAACATTGCAGATGAAAGGAGGAAGCTTGTTACCTCATATCTGCCGTAATTGAAGATATATGTACCCCATTCCTTGTGTTCGCCGATACGGGGGTCTTCATATTCATAACAGCCTGTACCGTCAAATCTGCCAAGGCCGTGTGCGTCCTTCGGGAAGTGGGCAGGAACCCAGTCAAGGATAACGCCGATGCCCTCTTCATGACATCTGTCCACAAAATACATAAGGTCTTTCGGCTCACCGTAACGGGATGTTGCGGCAAAGTAGCCTGTAACCTGATATCCCCAGCTGCCGTCAAACGGATATTCTGTAAGAGGCATAAACTCAATGTGAGTGTAGCCCATATTCTTAACATAAGGAATAAGCTCATCAGCAAGCTTGCGATAGCTGAAAACATTGCCGTCCTCATACTTACGCCAAGAGCCTGCGTTTACCTCGTAAACATTGACAGGCATATTCTTGTGCGGATGCTCTTTTTTGTATTCATACCACTTTTCATCATGCCACTCGTAGCCGTCAATCTCGTAAACACGGGATGCGTTGTCGGGACGAGTCTGGCAATGAAAAGCATAAGGATCGGTTTTGAGCCTTCTCTCATGCCACGGGGTTTCGACACAATATTTATAGCAGGCAAACTCGGGAATTCCCTCAATAAACAACTCCCAGACACCGCCGTCCGAGATTTTGTACATAAAGTTTGCGTCATTGTTCCAGTCGTTAAAATCACCGACCACCGAAACGGACAATGCGTTCGGTGCCCATACTCTGAAAACAACGCCCTGACGGCCGTCCCAGTTCACAAAGTGTGAGCCTAAAAATTCATAAGCACGAACAGATTCGCCCTGTAAAAACTGATCAAGCGGCGCTCTTTCGTCATTAATTTTAAAAGCCATAGTAACCCTCTTTTCTGCGATTGTAGGCAGTTCTTCAATAAGACAAGTATAGTATAATATATTTTCACCAAATATACAAGTGGTAAAAACGATTTTTATGTAAATAATTTTGTCGGTTTGTCTGAAATATTGTCAGTTGCTGTGAAAATCGTTCCAAAAAATAGTCAGGGAATGCGTGTTTCATCCGTAATTTTTATTTTTGACACACTTATCCCATACTGTTATAATATACAATAACGAAAGCATAAACAAGCGACAATTACGCTACTTTCGTTGGAAAACCGACTAATTTTAAAATCAGGTGATTATCTTTGGACATAAGAGTTATGAAAAGCAAGAAAAGTATTTTTGACGCATTTGTAAATCTGCGTTCAAAAAAAGAACTGCGCAAAATTACCGTTAAGGAGCTTTGTGAAAAAGCACTCATCAATAAATCGACCTTCTACACATATTATGAGGATATGTTCGACCTTTCGGACAAAATTGAAAGCGAGGTAGTTGACGGCATTGTAAGTACCATAAGCAATCCGCAGATGATGATTGACGAGCCCGTAAAATTTTATCGCAATCTTCTGGGGGCAATGACCGAAAACAAGAAATTGATTGACACGGTATTTTCGGGTTCACAGCATCCCAATCTTATAGTAAAGCTTTCAAAATCATTGAAAAATATGATTTTCGAGAACTGCCCGAAATATATAAACGATAAGAAATTCTGCACACTTCTTGACTACGCAATCTACGGCGGATACTATGCCTTTGTTGAAAATCAGGAGAACACAAACGATTATTCGGATGAACTTATTGAATCGGTTTCAGTGATTTCCGAGCATATGACAAAACTCATAAAAGCAAGCATTCCAACCCTTAAAAGCAATAATACATAAAAAGACTTTTTGTATATTTTTTAAGCCGTATTATTCATTAATTTGTGCAAAGTGCGATTTTTGTCGAACTTCAAAATATTTATTTAAAATCGCTGTCGATTGTGATAGAATATATTCGGTTTTATAAGAGAGAAAGGAGAGTCGGTCAGACTGCCGTTTAGGAGGCGTTTGAAGTCTGTCCGAAAAAGAAGTTATGGAAATTAACACACTTGATATTCTGAAGAATCTTGCCATAATCCTTGTTGCGGCAAAGCTTCTCGGTATTGTTGCCAGAAAGCTCGGCGCACCGCAGGTTGTGGGTGAGATTATTGCAGGTCTTATCGTAGGACCTTGTATGCTTAATTTTGTTTCGTATGACGGGTTCATCTCAGGTATGGCTGAAATCGGCGTTATTTTGCTGATGTTCTCGGCAGGTCTGGGAACGGATCTTAAAGAGCTTATCAAAACAGGACCTGTTGCCTTGCTTGTTGCATTTGCCGGTGTAATCGTTTCAGTTCTCGGCGGTGCGGCTGTTTACCTTGGATTCGGCTTTGGTGACGGTGACCTTGCGATGCTTGAGGCTGTATTTATGGGAACAATCCTTGCGGCAACCTCGGTTAGTATTACTGTTCAGGCTCTTAAAGAAATGGGACACCTGAAAGGAAGGGTTGCAACAACAATTCTTTCAGCCGCAATTATAGACGATGTTATCGGCATTGTACTTCTCACCGTTGTAATCGGTTTCAAAAGCCCCGATGTTCAGCCTGCGTCCGTTTGCATCAACATTGTACTTTTCTTTGTTCTTGCATTTATACTCGGCTTTGCACTTTATTTTCTCTTCAAGTGGCTCGACAAGCTCTGGCCGCACTCAAGAAGAATTCCGATTTTCGGACTTGTTCTCTGCTTTGCGTGTGCATATTGTGCGGAAGAATTTTTCGGAATTGCAGACATCACAGGCGCATATGTTGCAGGTATTATCCTCTGTAACATCAAGGATTCACAGTACATCGAAAGAAAGATGGATGTCAGCTCATACATGATTTTCGGCCCTGTATTCTTTGCAAGCATCGGACTTCAGACAAGCTTCAACGATTTCAACCTTTCAATGCTCTGGTTCTCAATTGCACTCGTTGCAGTTGCACTTTTGACAAAGGTTATCGGCTGCGGCGGTACGGCAAAGCTTTGCAAATTCAATATGCCTGACTCGCTCAAAATCGGCGTAGGTATGATGAACCGTGGTGAGGTCGGTCTTATCGTTGCCAAGAAGGGACTTGACACAGGTCTTATGGCACCGCAGTTTTTTGCTCCTATTATTATTCTCATCATCGTTTCATCGCTTGCAACACCTATTCTTCTCAAGGTAGTTTACAAGAAATGGCCGGGTAAAGAAAATGAGGAGGCAGACAACCGTTCGGAAAAGCTTGCCGAAAACGAAAAGTATCTTACTCAGGAAGTTGTCGGTGCAACCTACAACATCACAGAAGATAATTTCAAAGATAAAAGCAAAGACGAATAATTTAATACAATAACCTAAAAGGACAAATGACATTCATCAAGTCATTTGTCCTTATTTTTATATCTGTAAATTGTCAATCATTATCGTAAAAATCTTCTGCACAGGGCAAAAAGGCCTTGTCAAATTCACTTTTCGGCAAAAGCCACAGCTTGATGTACATTGCAATCGGTGATGCAGGAGGCAGAACTTTTATATTAAGTCTGTCAAATTTCAGCTTGCTTTCGTAATAAAAGCCCTTGCACGCACCCGTCAAAAATACGGGAATATTCATTTCTTTTGCTTTTTGACAAAAGTCGTTCAAAGCCTTACCGTCTGTATTCAGCGTACCCGAATGGAATCCCTCAAGTAAAACGGCTTTTACATTTTCCGTAATTTCAGGATACTGCATACCGACCGTTGCGGAAATTTTCAGCACATTGCTGTTATCCGAAAGTCGGGTGCTTTCATCAAAAGCGAACTCGCTTTTTAATGCCTTATAACGGGTATTCTTCACAAAAATTCCGTTCTGAATTTTACCGTAGCTTTCGTCAAAAATGCTGTGCAGTTCATCGCTGTATGCCGAATGTGCAAGCAGTCTTGACGCTCTGTGAATTGCCACGGGCAAATCGGCGTTTTTATACGAAACAAAAACACCGTTTCCGCTGCCCGACTTTATAAAGTCAATCGCACCGACAAAATTTTCAAAGCCGTTTGAACGGCTGTCATCAAGCGGATAATTTGCCGAAACAAGCACAATCGGCACATTTAAGCCGTCAAAAATATAAGCAAGAAATGCAGATGTATATTGCAAAGTGTCCGTTCCATGAGTTACAACAATGCCGTCATAGCTGTTCAAATCATAGCTTTGCAGACAGTTGGCAAGCCGGTTCATGTGACAGCCCTCAAGATTTTCGCTGAGGACGGTATAAGGCTCAGCCGTGTCAAAATCAACATCGCCGTACCTGTCAAGATACATCTGCGTGAGCATATATTTCTGCTCATTGTCGGGCGAAAGCACCTCGCCCTTACGCACACAGCCGATTGTACCGCCCGTAAAGACAACAAGAATTTTCATATACTCACCTCTTTCATATTCTGCCCATAAACAATTATAAATAAACTATTTATTTTCCTTGCCCGTGATTTTTTCGATTGTGATTTCATAAACGCCTGTCATACTGCCCGATTTCTCTATGCACCTTTTTCCGCTTTCGATAAATTCGGGAGCATATTTTTCAACAATCAGTTCAAGACCTCTGTTCTTGTTTTTAACCGATTTTGCAATCGTACCGAACACAACCGCACTTTCGTATTTTGAAGTCAGTTTTGCACCGTCAATTCTGTTGTTTTGAACCGTGCAGAACGAAACCTTGTTGCTGTATTCAACATTTTTCAGTTTCAAACCCGAATTCGGAGCGCAATGGAAATAAATTTTGTTGCCCTCAACGGCAAAATTTACAGGCACACCGTAGGGATAGCCGTCCTCGCCGATTGTTGACAAAATGCCGTATTCACCGTTTTTAAGGATTTCATAGGCTCTTTCTTCGGTAGTTTCCCTGTCTTTTCTACGCATCTTTTCGTTCATTATTCAACTCCGATATCGTTCATAACCATGCCCGTAATCATCTTCGGATAGAAATATGTTGACTTCTGCGGCATCTTTTCACCTGCGGCGGCAACATCACGGATTTCGGTTACTCTTGTCGGATTAAGCACAAACGAGCATTGGAACTTGCCGTTGTCAACGCCCTCAACAGCCTCTGAGAAGAATTTGGTATATGTAAGGTTAATCTGATTTGCCATATTTTCCTTATCAATGCCGAAAATTCTTTCAAGCACAAGTGAATGGAGAACGGTAACATCAAGCTGTCTTGACGGTTCACTCAATTCGGGAAGAAGCTTGTCCATAATGTCAAGATTTTTCAGCACAAGCCTGTACCATTTTCCGTTTCCGACATAGAATCCGAATGCCTTTTGGCCCTCGTCATAGAGCTTTGCAAGCTCGCTTTCCATATTGTCCGTACCGTTCATTTCGGTTACATCGAAATATTCCCTGCAACCGTCAAGAACTTTTTCAACATTAAAGTCAGGCAAATCACGCACAAGGCGGTGTGTCGGGAATACAACAAGTCCCGGATGCTCCATGTCAACAAGGTAAATCATCTGATAATCACAAGGATCGCCAACCTTTGAAATACCGTTTTCACGGCAGTAGTTTCGATAGTTTAGAGCGGTTTCATAGCGGTGGTGACCGTCTGCAATGTAGAGCTTTCTGTCGGCAAAATCTGCACAAAGCTTTGCGATTACATTTTCATCCGTAACAATCCATAGTCTGTGAGTAACACCCTCGCCGTCGGTAAATTCAAGCTTTGGTGCATCCTTTGACTCATTGTCAATTGTTGCAAGAGTTGTATGCTCGCTGTCCATATAAAGGGCATAAATCTGACTGAAATTGCAGTTTGTTGCCTTCATAAGATTAAGTCTGTCCTCTTTGGCCTTTGAAAGAGTGAACTCGTGCGGAAGAATGATTCCCTTTTCAAACTCTTCAAGATGAACACGGGCGATGATACCCTTGATGCTCTTGCGTTCGCCGTAAGCCGTAAATTCTTCCTCATAAACATAGATTGCAGGCTTGTCCTCGCTCACAAGAACACCCTTGTTCCGCCACATATCAAGGATTTCTCTTGCTGTCTGATACGGGTTTTCGCCCTCTTTCGGAAGCTCAAGACGAATGATATTATACTCGTTTTCGCTGATATAACCGAGTCTTTGTTCCTCGCTTATGATGTCATAAGGCGGACAGCAAAGCTGAGAAATTTCGCCTGCTTTTTCCGTGTTGTAACGCATTCCTCTGAACGCTTTTATTTCTGCCATATTAAAAACCTCCAAATTATTTTTCGGTCAAGTGTATCTTCACCGTCCGTATAAGGCAATTATAACACAAACAGTTGATTTGAACAAGTGAAAAGTAAGTTTATTTGAATTTACTGTGCAAAACCACAATGAATATTACGGCATAAAAATCATTGACAATCAAAGGAAAGTTTGATATAATATTTTTTGCGTAAGCTGATTACGATGTTTGACATTGCATAAACGATTTGTCAAATGAAAACAGAATACGCGCCAATAGCTCAGTTGGTTAGAGCTACCGGCTCATAACCGGTCGGTCCGGGGTTCGAGTCCCTGTTGGCGCACCAAACAATTGTCGAATTTCAACATCGGCAAAAACATAGAAAACAAGCCAAAACACAGCATCTGCCTTAGTTTTGGCTTGTTTTTTTGTCATTTTATGAAGTTCTTATTGTTGTTGTATGTTGCTGAGTGTTGTGGATAACTTTCGTCAGATGTTCGTCAAACTTCGTGAACGATCGGGTCTGTGAATGTCAAAAAACATATTATGCCCGAGCGTAGCATTGCAACCGTTCGCACAATCCCGTAGGGGCATTTACTGAATTTGTTTTACATAAATTCTGTGCCTTTACTTGCGTGTGTCCGACTGACTCCGCTATATTTTCCGTTTTTCAATTTTTAACCCAATTTAAATCAATGTCCGTTCTCCGTAATTCTGATTGCAACGGCGGTGACATCGTCCTCGCGGTCGGCCTTACGGTGCTTTACCGCCTCGTCAACAACAGCCTTTGCAAGATCCTGGGTACTGCCCTCATTCCATGTGCGAATAAGCTTTTCGAGCCATTTGTCATCGCCCGTAATTACACCGTCTGATACCATAACAATCATATCCCCCGTTGTCAGATTTACCGTGTCGGTTGAAAATTTTATACCGTTTAGAATTCCTGCAGGGAGCGACGGCATTTCACGAACCGTTACCCTGCCGTTTTTCTTTACAAAGGTTACGGGTGCGCCTGCTTTTTTAAAAGTGGTTTTGCCGGTGTAGAGATCAATACTTGTGACATCAACCGTTGAAAGCGATTCATCCTCGCTTTTCACCATGAGGGCGGAGTTCACAATCTGCAAACAGCTGTCGGCTGAAAGCCCTGCCCTTAACAGTCTTGTCATAACAGACGCCGCCATATTGCCGTCAACAGCGGCTCTGCCGCCCGTACCCATACCGTCACACACGAGCGCATATGTTTTGCCGAAACCGTCATTGAAATAATTTATGCAGTCACCGCAGAGCTTACCGTTGTCAGCGGTGTGCTGGTCGCTTCCGATTTCAACATCAAACACGGGCATTTCGCACATTGCAATACGTATTCTGTTGCCCTCACGGCTGATTGTCGGCAGGTCAAATCTTCTTCCGCAACAGCGTGAAATCTCACGCATAACCTCGCCCTTAGAAAGCTTTTCGGACTTATTCGAGAGCGTAAGTTCCACGCTCATTCTTCCACCGTTTGACACAAGGCAGATGCACTCCTCAACAATTGCACCGAGGCTTGTGAGGGCGCTGATTATCCGTTGTGCAGATTCGTTATCGCACCGCATTGTGTTGCGAAATTCATCAGCCAAATCGTGGAGAATATCGCCGATTCCGGAAAACTGCCCTGCAACAACGCTCCGCACATCGGTAATCCTTTGTTGTGCCTCAAGCGCCGACTGATATTCACGGTAGTTTGCGTTCATTGAGCGGGCAATTTCGCCTTTTTTACAGCAGTTTTTTACAAAAGATTTTTCAACATCTCTTTCGCCTATTGTGCCGTTCGATTCAAGACACTCTTCAAGCCTTGCAAAATCGTCACGGGTGACACCGCCCTTGTGTTCATAGCAGTACATTTTCAGTCCGCAGGTTTCGCAGACTTCATTTCTTGTACCCTCACAAACAGCGTCAAATGTGGGCGAATAGAGCTTTTTCATCTTTTCAGAAACTTTTGAAACATCGTTTTTTACATTGCCGACTGCCTTTGAGGCAAAGTCGAGTCGCATAACAATATTTTTTCGCAGAGCCTCTCCGAGCGATGTATTTTTGTCGCTTGAAAACACGGGCGAAATCACATTGCCGACCTCTTTCGGAAGAACCATAAACACCGCACTTGCGGCAAGGCTTTCAACAAGCACACCCGACGGTGTTCCGAACTGCGAACCGAACGCAAGGCACATCACACCGTTGGAGATTACAAAGGCAATCGCACAGCCCAATTTTCCGAGCTGTGAAAAAAGCCCTGCCATAAGTCCTCCGAATGCAAAACCTCCGCAGATGTAGCCGTTCTCCCTTGACGCAATGCTGAAAATCGCCCCTGTTGAAATTCCGCTGATTGCACCGCCCGTAACCGAGCCGTAGCGTGAACAGAGCAAAATGACGAGCATCGCAATAATTCTGCCGAACGAGATATTCTGCCACGCAATACTGCCGAAAGCCAGAATCAGGATACATCCCGACATAACCACGCTTGCGGTTTCCTGTTGCGAAAAAACTTCAAAACTTCTGTTGTCGCCTGCAAGGTGCAGTGCTGTGCTGATAAAATATGCCGCCGCACCTGCAATTACCGCCTCGGTTACGCAATCGGCAAAGGTTGTCAGCGTGCTTGTGCTTACGAAAAGCAACGAAACACCCGTTGCAAAAATCGGAACAAATGCCACAAGCGGAGCAAAAACCTTGCTTTTGGTAACCTTGTCAAGATCACCAAGCAGCCACCGCAGACCGCCTATTGCCGCCACAACGGCAAGGTAACGAAAGCTGTCCGAGGGTTTGAGCAGGACATAACCGAATGCCGTGCCTAAGAGTGATGACAAAAGATACTTTCTCGGAACTGCCGCCGCAAATGACGCCCCGAACGGTGCAAGGCTTCCGAGAACCGCTCCCCGTGATACCAAAATTCCACAGAGCAGACAACCTGCGTTTGTGAGCATTTTCCGCATAAAATCGCCCTGAACAGCGTCCTGTCTGCGAGCCAAAGTAGTTTTTGCTTCCATAAAAATCAACATCCCTTTAATGATTTACTTCTTTTTGTATTTTTATTATAGGATATTATGGGTAACAGTTTTGTCTTTTTGTGAATGAGAATTTTTATATTCTTTTGTAGAAACAAAGCTTTGAAAAAACTTAATAAAGTAATTACGCAAAAGATTGTTCAACATTAAAAAAAGCCGTTGTTAAAATTCTGATTTTGCATTATAATGGAGTAAACCAAAGTGAAAGGACAAACAAAATGATTATAATGTCAGTTGACCTCGGAAAAGCACGCACAGGCATTGCCGTATGCGACAAAACCGAGTTTTTAGCGTCTCCATATACGGTTATTTTTGAAAAGTCACCGAAACAGTTGCTTGAAAAGGTGTCAAATACAGCCAAAGAAACAAAAGCCGAGCTTATTGTTGTGGGACTTCCGAAAAATATGGACGGCAGTGAGGGCGAAAGCGCACAGAATGCCAGAGCCTTTGCCGAAAATCTGAGCAATGAAACAGGCATTGAATGCGTTATGCAGGATGAGCGTGGAACAACAATTACGGCTCACAATTTTCTCAACACCACAAATACAAGAGGAAAAAAGCGTAAAAATGTCGTTGACGAGGTTGCCGCCACAATAATTCTTCAGGATTATCTTGACAAAAGAAAATCGGGCTTAAACAAATAAAATCATAAAAGATTTACCCTTCCGATGATTTCGGAGGGTTATTTAATGTACATTATGAGAATTTTATAACCTAAAATTCAAGCACGCCGCAGTTTCAAGTGAGCAAACTGCGGCGTGCTTTTAAGTTAAATGCTTTAGTACTTTTAAGTACTATAAAATCATTATATCACCCATTTATGATAAAGTCAATAGTACCGATAGATACTATGCAGGGTGATAATATGTATTTTAAAAGACTGCGTGATTTGCGAGAAGATCATGATATGAAACAAAGTGAAGTTGCCGAATATTTAGGAATTCAGCAGACGGTCTATTCACGCTACGAAAGAGGATTTCAGTCAATTCCTGTTGAGCATTTAATTAAACTGGCTGATTTGTACAAAGTTTCCACAGATTACATTCTCGGCAGAAAATAGTTACAAATTAAAAATTAAAGTCGGGCAGCAGATTTTCAATGCAAAATTTCTGTTTCCCGACTTTTTTATTTGTGATACGGCGAGCCGCCGTCCTCAATTCGTGCAGACCGCTTTAATTAAATGTAAAATTGAAAATTGCGGTCGGGCAGACAGTTTGCAAACGAAAAATACCACTTATGCGGTGAAAAATACCGCATAACGAAAAACTGTTGAAATTCAAAACCGATTACTATATACTTTGACTTGCAAAGGAGGAAGAGTATGAAAGTAAAAATCAAGATAGATAAAGACTACGAAAAGCCGTTGTGCGTTATATACACCTCGGAAGTTTCTGACGAAATTAACGAATATTTAAAACTGCTCTCGAAAACCTCTGAGAAAACGCTGACAGGTCGCAACGGAGAGGATATAGTAATAATCAAGCCCGATGAAATCAACAACATATACACGGCAAACGGGAAGATTTTTGCGGTAACTTCTCGAGGCGAATACAGCATAAACACTCGGCTGTACAAACTTGAAGAAACGCTTGACAGCAAAAAATTTGTGCGAATTTCAAACTCTGAAATTATTAATTTGAATGAAGTGAAATCTTTCAATTTAAAAATTTCGGGAACAATCTGCGTTGAATTTTTCAACGGCAAAAGCACCTATGTGTCACGCCGTTATGTTTCTAAAATCAAAGAAAGGTTAGGTGTGTAAAATGAAAATGAACTTAAAAAAACAATTTATTCTGCGATTTCTTATCGGTATGCCGATTGGACTGTTGATTTGTTATTTTATAACACTTTTCATATCAATCGGAGTTGGTGACGGTAACTTTTATCCCGTACCAACCGAACTTACAAATCTCTGCAAATCACAGCTTAATGCGGTTATTGTGCAAACAATAGCAGGTATGATTTACGGAGGAATGTGGGGCGGTGCATCGGTAATTTGGGAAGTTGATTCGTGGAGTCTTACCCGACAGACCGTTACACATTTGATTGCGATTTCCGTGATATCATTCCCGATTGCCTATGTAATGCGTTGGATGCCACACAACATATACGGAATTCTAATCTATTGCGCAATTTTTCTCTTTATTTATTTTGGTATTTGGCTTGGAACATATTGCAAAATCAAGGCACAAATCAAACAAATCAACAGCAAAATCAATTCGTGATACGGCGAGCCGCCGTTCCCAATTCATGTAGACAGTTTGTAATATTAAAAACATATTATGCCCGAGCGTAGCATTGTGATTGTTAGCACAAATCTGTAAACAACTTTCATATAAATGAAAACGGTCGGGAAAAGATGTTTTGCATTTAGCAAACTGTCTTTACGAACGAAAAAAATACACGGTATGCACCATTTGGCACATACCGTGGTTTTTTTTATACATTATCTGTTTTCAGTTAAATCAGAAGTCCATAATTTCATCGTCTTCAAGAGCAACGATAACATCGTCTGTATCGTCATTCTCAACGATTTCTGCCTCAGAATTACTCTCAAGCTGAACATCTGCATATCTCTGCATACCTGTACCTGCAGGGATAATCTTACCGAGGATAACATTCTCTTTAAGACCGACGAGCGGATCAACCTTACCCTTGATAGCGGCATCTGTAAGAACTCTTGTTGTTTCCTGGAATGATGCGGCTGAAAGGAAGCTGTCTGTTGCAAGAGCGGCCTTTGTGATACCGAGGAGGAGCTGAGTGAATGTTGCCTCACGAAGACCTTCTTCGCCGTTGGCAATACGCTTTTTAATCTGCTCATTCTCGTAAAGAACTTCGTTCTTGTCGTAGGTCTGACCTGACATAAAGCCTGTGTCGCCTGCATCTTCAACCTTAACCTTACGCATCATCTGACGAACGATAACCTCAATGTGCTTATCGTTGATTTCAACACCCTGTAAACGGTAGGTACTCTGTACTTCCGAAATAAGGTAGTTCATGACTGCCTCAGGTCCGAGAATATCGAGTATATCGTGCGGATTAACAGCACCGTCGGTAATCTTGTCACCCTTTTTGATGTGGTCGCCGTCAAATACCTTTACACGGAAACCGAAAGGAATGAGGTAAGCTCTTTCTTCGCCTGTTTCCTTGTTAAAGATAACAGCGTGCTTTGCGTTTTTGATTTCTTCAAAACGAACATCACCGTCAATTTCACTGATGATTGCAAGGCTCTTTGGTTTACGAGCCTCGAAAAGCTCTTCAACTCTCGGAAGACCCTGTGTGATATCTTCGGCAGATGCAACACCGCCGGTATGGAATGTTCTCATTGTAAGCTGTGTACCGGGTTCACCGATTGACTGAGCGGCAATAATACCGACAGCCTCACCGACAGTAACAGGCTGACGGTTGGCAAGGTTAGAACCGTAGCACTTACGGCAAGCGCCGTGTTTTGCACGACATTCAAGTACCGAACGAATCTTGATGTGGTCAACACCCGAATTAACGATGATGTCAGCCTCTTTGTCGCCCATCATAACATCCTTTGAAACAAGAACATTACCGTTAGAATCGCAGAAGTCATCAAGGAGATATCTTCCGATAAGACGCTCGTGGAGTCCTTCGATAACATTTGATTCGCCTGCTTTGATGTCAAAGATTTCAAGACCTTCTGTAGTACCGCAGTCCTCTTCACGGATAATAACTTCCTGTGATACATCAACAAGACGGCGGGTAAGGTAACCTGAGTCGGCTGTACGAAGAGCTGTATCGGCAAGACCTTTACGAGCACCACGAGATGAAATAAAGTACTCCAAGATGTTAAGACCTTCACGGTAGTTAGCTCTGATAGGAATTTCGATTGTTTTACCTGATGTATTGGCGATAAGACCACGCATACCTGCAAGCTGTCTGATCTGGCTCATACTACCACGGGCACCTGAGTCAGCCATCATGAAGATTGGGTTGTAGCGGTCAAGGTTTTTCTGGAGGGCGTCGGTTACATCATTTGTAGCCTTTTCCCAGATACGAAGAACTTCTTCGTAACGCTCCTCGTTTGAACGAAGACCCATCATAAACTCATCACGAATAACATCAACTTCCTTCTCTGCCTCGGCAATAATCGCCTTCTTCTGAGGAGGAATAACTGCGTCACAAACGGCAACGGTAATAGCACCCTTTGTAGAATACTTATAGCCCTGTGCCTTAATGTGGTCAAGAACAACGCTTGTTCTTACCGGACCGTGAATTTTGATACATTTATCAATAATCTTCTTAAGACCCGATTTACCAACGAGGAAGTCAACCTCAAACTTGAATCTGTTTTCGGGGATACTTCTGTCGATAAAGCCGAGATCCTGAGGAATAGGATTGTTAAAGATAATCTTACCGATTGTTGTGTCTACAATACCGGATTCGATTTTTCCGTCAATTTCAAGCTCACGGCGAACCTTGATTTTTGAGTGAAGCTCAATGACGCCTGTCTGATAAGCCATCATAACTTCATCAACATCACGGAATACCTTTCCTTCGCCTCTCTCACCGTCCTTATCAAGTGTAAGGTAGTAAGAACCGAGGATCATATCCTGTGTAGGAACTGTAACAGGCTGACCGTCAGAAGGCTTGAGAAGGTTGCCTGCTGCGAGCATAAGGAATCTTGCTTCTGCCTGTGCCTCTGCCGAAAGAGGTACATGGACAGCCATCTGGTCGCCGTCAAAGTCAGCGTTGTATGCTGTACAAGCGAGCGGATGAAGTTTAAGAGCACGACCTTCAACAAGAACAGGCTCAAATGCCTGAATACCAAGACGGTGAAGTGTAGGCGCACGGTTGAGGAGAACGGGGTGTCCCTTGATTACAACTTCAAGTGCGTCCCAAACATTGTCCTTTGCACGCTCAACAGCTTTTCTTGCTGATTTGATATTCTGCTCCGCTTTAGTTTCAACAAGGCGTTTCATAACGAACGGCTTGAAGAGTTCAAGTGCCATTTCCTTTGGAAGACCGCACTGATACATTTTGAGTTCAGGTCCTACAACGATAACCGAACGGCCTGAGTAGTCAACACGCTTACCGAGAAGGTTCTGACGGAAACGGCCCTGCTTACCTTTAAGCATATCCGAAAGTGACTTGAGGGCACGGTTGTTAGGTCCTGTAACGGGTCTGCCTCGTCTGCCGTTGTCGATGAGTGCGTCAACGGATTCCTGAAGCATTCTCTTCTCGTTGCGGATAATGATTTCAGGTGCGTTAAGCTCAAGGAGCTTTTTAAGTCTGTTGTTACGGTTGATAACTCGGCGATAGAGGTCGTTAAGGTCACTTGTTGCAAAACGACCGCCGTCAAGCTGAACCATAGGACGGATATCCGGCGGAATTACCGGAACAACATCGAGAATCATCCACTCGGGACGGTTGCCCGACATTCTGAAGCTTTCAACAACATCAAGTCTTTTAAGGAGTCTAACTCTCTTCTGACCCGATGCAGTTTCGAGTTCTTCTTTAAGTGAAGCGGAAAGAGCATCAAGGTCAATCTCGGCAAGGAGCTTTTTGATTGCCTCGGCACCCATACCTGCTTCAAAGTCGTTTTCATACTTCTCACGCATATCATTGTACTCACCCTCGGTAAGGCACTGATACTTTGCAAGGTCACGGCAGTCGCCGGGATCTGTTACGATGTACTGTGAGAAATAGAGTACATTCTCCAAAAGCTTGGGAGAAATATCAAGCATAAGGGCAATTCTTGAAGGAATTCCCTTGAAATACCAAATGTGTGACACAGGAGCGGCAAGCTCAATGTGTCCCATACGCTCTCTTCTGACCTTTGAACGGGTTACTTCAACACCGCAACGGTCACAGATTTTACCCTTAAAACGGATTCTCTTGTATTTACCGCAGTGACATTCCCAGTCCTTTGTCGGTCCGAAAATGCGTTCGCAGAACAAGCCGTCTCTTTCAGGCTTGAGAGTACGATAGTTAATTGTCTCGGGCTTTTTAACTTCGCCGTAAGACCATTCTCTCATCTGCTCAGGAGAAGCAAGTCCGATTTTAATTGAGTCAAAAACATTATTATCTATCATTGCATTTCCTCCTTACATATCGTCACTGCCAAAGTCATCGTTGAAATCATCCGATGTGTAGCTGTCCTCTTCAACATCGGCAAGTGAATCGTCAAACATATTGCCTTCTTCGCCGCCCTCGTCAAGAGTGTAGCCGTCCATTGATGTCATTACATGGTCTTCTTCAAATTCCGGATTTGTTGCATCAACAATATCCTCGTCCTCATCAAACTTCTGCTTAATGTCAATTTCTTCACCGTCAGAGTTAAGAACACGAACATCAAGTGAAAGTGACTGGAGTTCCTTAATGAGAACTCTGAATGACTCAGGAATACCCGGAGCAGGAATATTCTGACCTTTAACGATAGCCTCGTAGGTCTTAACACGGCCGACAACATCGTCCGACTTAACTGTAAGAATTTCCTGAAGTGTATAAGCAGCACCGTAAGCCTCAAGCGCCCAAACTTCCATCTCACCGAAACGCTGACCGCCGAACTGAGCTTTACCGCCGAGTGGCTGCTGTGTAACGAGAGAGTAAGGACCTGTGCTTCTTGCGTGGATTTTTTCATCAACGAGGTGATGGAGCTTGAGGTAGTACATATAACCTACTGTTACAGGGTTATCGAAACGCTCGCCTGTACGACCGTCAATAAGCCATGTCTTACCGTCCTCGCTGTAACCTGCGTCTTTAAGACACTGGAAAATGTCCTGCTCATGAGCACCGTCAAATACAGGAGTCATAATCTTCCAGCCAAGTGCCTTTGCGGCATAACCAAGGTGAACCTCAAGAACCTGACCGATGTTCATACGAGAAGGTACGCCCAACGGGTTAAGTACAATGTCAAGCGGAGTACCGTCAGGAAGGAACGGCATATCTTCCATTGGGAGAATTCTTGAAATAACACCCTTGTTACCGTGACGACCTGCCATCTTATCGCCTACGCTGATTTTTCTCTTGAGTGCAAGGTAAACTCTTACAACCTTGTTTACACCGGGCTGGAGTTCGTTTCTGCTGTCTGCACGGGTAAACACCTTAACATCAACAACAGTACCGCATTCACCGTGAGGCACACGGAGAGATGTATCTCTGACTTCTCTTGCCTTTTCACCGAAGATTGCACGAAGGAGTCTTTCCTCGGCTGTAAGCTCTGTTTCACCCTTTGGAGTTACCTTACCGACAAGGATATCGCCTGCTTTAACCTCAGAACCGATCTGAATGATACCGTCCTCATCAAGATACTTGAGAACATCTTCACCTACATTCGGGATATCTCTTGTAATCTCTTCGGGTCCGAGCTTTGTATCTCTTGCCTCTGTGTCATATTCTTCAATGTGAATTGATGTATAAACATCATCACGAACGATTTTTTCGTTGATAAGAACAGCATCCTCGTAGTTGTAACCTTCCCATGTCATAAAGCCGATGAGAGCGTTCTTACCGAGAGCAACTTCACCGTTTTCGGTAGCGGGACCGTCTGCGAGAACTTCACCCTTCTTAACTCTCTGTCCTCTTGATACGATAGGACGCTGGTTGATACATGTACCCTGGTTAGAGCGGAGGAACTTGATAACCTCAAAGTCCTGAACTCTGCCCGAGTCATACTGTACACGAATGTTACGGGCGTCAACGCTCATAACGATACCGTCTTCCTCAGCGAGGATACAAACGCCTGAGTCTGTACCTGCCTTGTACTCCATACCTGTACCGACGATAGGAGCTTCACTGCGGAGGAGCGGAACTGCCTGACGCTGCATGTTCGCACCCATGAGAGCACGGTTTGCGTCATCGTTTTCAAGGAACGGAATCATAGCCGTAGCAACAGATACAACCATCTTAGGAGATACATCCATGAAGTCGAATCTTTCGGGAGAATACTCTACGAATTCGTCACGGTAACGACCTACGACTCTTGAATGAACAAATCTGCCGTTTTCATCAAGCGGTTCGTTAGCCTGTGCAACAGCGTAGTTATCCTCAACATCGGCTGTCATATAAACAACCTCGTCGGTTACAACGCCTGTTTCCTTGTCAATTTTACGATAAGGAGCTTCGATAAAGCCGTACTTGTTGATACGGGCAAATGAAGCAAGATATGAGATAAGACCGATGTTAGGACCTTCAGGAGTTTCGATAGGACACATTCGGCCATAGTGTGTGTAGTGTACGTCACGAACCTCAAATCCTGCACGATCTCTTGAAAGACCGCCCGGACCAAGGGCTGAAAGACGACGCTTGTGGGTAAGCTCTGCAAGTGGGTTACCCTGATCCATAAACTGTGAAAGCGGTGAAGAACCGAAGAATTCTTTAATTGCCGCTGTTACGGGACGGATATTGATGAGTGAGTTAGGCGAAAGCGACTCCATATCCTGTGACTGGGTTGTCATTCTCTCTCTTACTACTCTTTCAAGGCGGGAGAAACCGATTCTGAACTGGTTCTGAAGAAGTTCGCCTACACAGCGGATTCTTCTGTTGCCGAGGTGGTCAATATCGTCTGTATTACCGACACCGTGAGCAACACAGTTAAGGTAGTTGATTGTTGCAAAGATATCGTCAACCGTGATGTGGTTAGGAACAAGCTCATCTGCACGGCTTTTGAGCATTTCCTTGAGGTCATCCTCATTCTCACAGGAATCAAGGATTTCGCAAAGAACATCAAAACGAACATTCTCCTTGATATCGCACTCTGCTTCTGCATCAAAATCAACATAGCAGGCGATGTCAACCATACCGTTTGAAATAACCTTAACGATTGTTTCATCGGCAGCCTTTACATAGGCAATCTTAACACCTGCGTTTTCGATTTCAAAAGCCTTTTCCTTTGTGATTTTTTCATCACGAAGAGCCATAACCTCGCCTGTGCGTGGGTTGGCAATCGGCTCTGCAAGAACCTGACCTTCAAGACGGTTTGCAATACCGAGCTTTTTGTTGTATTTATATCTGCCTACTCTTGACATATCATAACGACCGGGGTCAAAGAACAGGTTGTTTATGTGTGTCTGCGCACTGTCAACTGTCGGAGGCTCAGACGGACGGAGCTTTTTGTAAACCTCGATAAGACCTTCTTCAACATTTGAAGCGGCATCCTTTTCGATAGTAGCTTTCATTCTTTCATCGTCACCGAAATAGTCGAGAATTTCGGCATCCGTGCCAAGACCGAGTGCTCTGATGAATGATGTAACGGGAAGCTTACGGTTCTTATCAATACGAACATAAAAAACATCGTTTACATCGGTTTCATACTCAAGCCATGCACCACGATTCGGGATAACTGTTGTTGAATACAGTTCCTTACCGGTTTTATCGTGATCCATTTTATAGTAAACGCCCGGGCTTCTTACAAGCTGTGAAACGATAACACGCTCAGCACCGTTGATAACGAATGTGCCGCTTGCGGTCATCAGCGGGAAATCGCCCATAAATACATTGCTCTCTTTGATTTCACCCGTTGACTTGTTCAAAAGTCTTGCGGTTACTCTGAGAGCGGCTGAATATGTTGCATCACGAACCTTACACTCAATTACGCTGTAGTTCGGGTGATCAACATCAAGTGTGTAGTCGATAAAATCGAGAACAAGGTTGTCCTGATAATCGGTAATGCCCGAAACATCTTTAAATACTTCTTTAAGACCTTCGTCAAGCAACCATTTGTATGACGCTTTCTGAATGTCGATAAGATTAGGCATATCAATTACTTCATCGATTTTACCAAAACTCATTCTTTCGGTGTTGCCAAGCTTTACGGGTTTGACATTAACCATAGGCGTATCACTCCTTAAAAAATCTATGAAACGGGGCAAGCGGTACTGAAAATCTGCTCATAAAAAGCTCTTGACACAAAAGGATTTTTGTGATAATATCCCCTTGTCGGATAAAGTTTTTTGCGGATTTTCCCGACCTCTTCGGTACATATCCCCATTATGGTACATTTTATTATTCTATATTGAAATAATCAATAAGTCAAGAGAATTTTCGGATTTTTTTCGGATTTTACTGACTTTTTTATATTTTTACAGGTTTTATTTCCCGAAAAGAACAATAATTCTTTTCGGGCTATTTTTTACATCTCAATGCAACGCCCGACACGGTGTATGGTTTTAGGCCATGTAACGATAAGACACAAAGAGCGATATATGCACTGTAACATTTGCTTCCATATATAAAAATCGGGTGGCAGAGATTTGCTGTTCTGCAAAACTGTCACCCAACCTTTTTATTAAATCAGTCATATTCTGATTTGAATTGTTTTTCCAGATAATCTTTTATTCGGCTTATGCCTGATGGCATATCAAGGTTGAATAGTGCAAATACAAACAACGCAAATATACAACCGCCTAAACCAAGCCAAAATGATTCAACCATATCTGCGGCACAAAAAATAAAGATTACAAGCGACAAAAGCAAAAAGGTAATTTCCGGTAGGGCGATACCTATAATTCTATTTCCTTTTTTCGTTTTGAATACTCTTCCGTAAAAATATGGACGCACCGTTGATTGACAACTGTGTGTGTCCTTTGTACCGAAATTGTAAAACAGACAAAGCAAATTTTTTCGATGCGACACCCAGTTTACGCCAAGGTCATAGTCCACATACTTTCGCATATATTTTACATTTCTTTTTGAACTGAGTATTCTTTCAATTTCAGCTGTGCTGTAATCTGATTTAATATTTATAAACATAGCTTTGTACTCTTATTTCTCCATATCATCATATCTGTCCAGAAACGAAACTTTGTTATCGCCTTGTTTATATGAAATAATCGTATCGAGGTTGACATTTTCAACGCTATGGAAAATGTTGCTTTCAATCTGGGGATTGATTTTCTTCAGATTTGCGATAAGCTGTTTTATTTCCTGTCGTTTTGAGCCTGTGTTGCTGTTCGGGGAACAGGTTGTGCAGGTGTCCGTAAAACGGCACGCACATTGAATGAAATTCAGCTTGTTGTAATCTCGCCAATGCTTGATTTCAGCCTCACGAACGAGGTAGAGAGGGCGGATAAGTTCCATTCCCTCATAGTTTGTGCTGTGGAGCTTCGGCATCATCGTCTGAACCTGACCGCCGTAGAGCATACCCATAAGGATAGTTTCTATAACATCGTCATAGTGATGACCGAGTGCGATTTTGTTACAGCCGAGCTGCTTTGCCTTTTTGTAGAGATAACCTCTTCTCATCCTTGCGCAAAGGTAGCAGGGATATTTGTCAACATTGTAAACCGAGTCAAAAATATCTGTTTCAAAAACAGTTATCGGAATGTTCAGCCTACGGGCATTGCTCTCGATTACATCACGATTTTCAACGCTGTAGCCCGGGTCCATTACAAGAAAAACAAGCTCAAACGGAAATTTATTGTGCCTTTTCAACTCCTGAAAAAGCTTTGCCATCAGCATTGAATCCTTACCGCCCGAAATACAGACGGCAATTTTATCGTTCGGCTCAACAAGCTTGTACTCGATTATCGCCGCAGTAAATCTGCTCCAAATCGTCTTGCTGAACTTTTTGCGGATGCTTTTTTCAACATCGGTTGCGTAGTCCTCATTCTCGAATTGACTTCTCAACCAACTGTAATAACCGCCCTCAAGATTCACGGCATTGAATCCGTCATCACGCAGATTTTCTGCAAGCTCGTCACTTATCTGACCGCTTTTGCAACAGAGGACAACAAGCTTGTCTTTAGGCAAAAGTGAATTATCCTCTTTGATTTTTGCAAGCGGAATATTCTTTGCACCGTCAATGTGACCGTATTCAAACGAAATTTCATCTCGGATATCGACAAGAGTATATTCCTCGTCAAGCTTTCTCACCTGTTCTATTGTAATCTGATTGTTTTCCGATTTAAACATTCATAACCCTTCAATCTCTGTTTTTGCTGTTTTTTATTGCAACAATTGTTATATCGTCAAATTGCTCCGCATTTTCGGTAAAGTCCGTCAAAGCGTCATAAACTCCGTCACACACACCTTTTGCAGTCTGTTCGGCATTTTGACAGGCAGACACAAGTCTTTCGTTGCCGAAAAATTCATTATCCGCATTTGTTGCCTCATTCACACCGTCGGTGTAAAGGCAGATTATATCTCCGTTTCCAAATTCAGCGCTGTTCACAACATATCTTGCATCATCAAACACACCGAGCATTATACACGGCTTACATTCTAAAAATTCAGCCTTGTCGTTGCTCACCGTAACAGGCTTGTTATGACCTGCATTTATGTACAAAAAGCTGTCGCTGTTTTTGTCAAAAATCACGGCAAATGCAGTTACAAACATTCCCTCGGGATTTGACGAACAGAGTTCCCTGTTGATTTCTTCAAATGCCCTGTCGGGTTCTGCATTTTCGGTCATTTTTTCGTGGATAAGAGTTTTTGCAAAAGCCATAAACATTGCCGCCGCAACGCCCTTGCCCGACACATCACCGACTACGGCACATATTCTGCCGTCAGGCAATGCAAAGCAATCGTAAAAATCGCCGCCTACCTGTCTTGCAGACTCCATTCTTGCCGAAACATCAAAACAATCGGCAAAGACAACATTCTTTTCTCTCGCAATTATTCCGTACTGAATCCGCCTTGCAACCTCAAGCTCGGTTTCATTCTTAGCCTTTTCACTCGCAAGGGCGGAATTTTTTTCAACATAAGTTTCTACATCGTGAGCCATATCGTTGAAATAATCAGCCAAAAGCTGAATTTCATCGTCAGAGCCGAGTTTTATCGGCACAAACGCTTTCTTTGTATTTGTGCCGTCAGCCTTGTCGGAAAAATATCCTCGAATTTTTTCAAAAATCAAAAGTATCGGATTATACATCTTTTTTCTGACAAACCGCATTACAAGCAAGAATACAATTGCCAGCACAACAAACAACGCAAGAACTCGCATTGCAGTATAGAAAATGATTTCCGTATAAATCTGCGTCAGCGAATAGTCCGCACCGATTAACGCAACAGGCTTGCCGTCCTTGCCTTGAATCGCTGAAAATGCCGTGTAAAAACTGCCGAAGCTGTCGTTCTGATATTCGTAAGCCGTGACAAGGTTAGGATTTTCCCACGCCTCTTTTTCAGCGTCCCACAAGCTGTGGTCAACCTCTGAACCTGCACTTCTCACATTTAAAACATTCTCTTTTTCGCTGTCATCATCGGCAACAGTCATAACATATGTAACCTTGTTTTCGTCAAAATTCGGAATGTAAATGTACATATATTCAAGGTGGTTCGTCTGACAAATCCACCTCAAGGTCTTAACGGCTTTCCGATATTCTTCGGAATCGGAATTATCAAGCAATGCGTTTATATCGCAGCGTTCAAAAGTTTCTGTTGCAACCTTTGACGCACTTTCGGTCAGCTGTCGTGTAAACCGCCTTGTGCGCTGAATGTTTTCAATGCAATTGAGCGTACCCGAAACAATCACCGCCAAAATAAACAGCACAAGTATGTGAAAGAAAAGTCTTTTGAAAATCGACTTTTTGACTTTTATTTTGTCGATTGGTTTTTCGGATTTTTTCATTAACAGTCACCGCTTTCTTTCCACACACTTTTTCATCTTGTATTTTAACACGAATGTATGATAAATGCAAAACATAATAAATGTCATAAAGTAATTGTCAACCCGTAGCGGCGGTCAGTGACCGCCATTTGTTTTGTGTGCAAACACGAAACAATTTGTAGCGGCGAACACGGTTCGCCGCTACAAACAATCCATAATTTTCATCACATCAAAACATTTTAATAAAACAAATAGTTTCATCAATACGGGCGTCCAATGAACGCCCCTACGGGTTTGCGGCATTTATAAAATTTGTTTTGGCATACAATTTCTGCCTTTACCTGCGGTCGCAAGGCTACCCCTACAAGTATACATTTACTTTCATATAAAGCAATATAAAGCAAAAATTGCATCAATGCCGTATTCGGGCATCTGATGCAATTCCTTTATCCGAGTATCTTCTCGAATAGATTGCGGTGGCACACCGCCGACCACAATTTTCCATTTTCAATTTTCCATTTTCAATTAAGCAAAAACAGCCGACTGCTTTGCAATCGACTGTTTAATAATCGGATTATATATCAATTACCATCTTGCGTCAAGTTCGGCTTTGGTGGCTCTTTTTTTCTTTCTTGCGACATATCTTGAATATCTTGAAAGCTTTCTGTCACGAAGGAAGAATACAAAAGCGATTGCGCCGAGGATAACTGCAACAAGCACAAACCAAAGACCTACATTTGCGGATCTCTGAACTGCGGCAACAAGAGTCGGTGTGCTTGCGGCATTTGACTTTGCAAGAGCCTTGTCGGCAGATTTTACGGACTGAACGGCAACGCTTGATGCTGTGTCCGAGTAGTTCTGATTCTTTTCGTTTGAAAGAATGAACTGCGACGCACCTGTTGAAGAAGGCATCTCAATCGGAGCGGCTGAAACCGCCGGAGAAACCTCACCGCTTACAACCTCTGTTTTGGGATTTGCAACTGCGTTGTCACTGAACAGTGCGTTGTATGTTTTCTCATCAACAATACCTGTTGAATCGAGTGAATTCTGATTCTGGAAATTTGCAACGGCCTGCGCTGTATATTCACCGTAGTAGCCTGTTGCATCCATTGCAAAGTAGCCGAGTTTTATAAGCTGCTGCTGAATTGCAGTTACTTTATCGTTTTCGTCACCGTTCTGATACTGAACTGCCTCTGTTACAGGCTCTGTTGTCGCCTCTGTAGGAGCAGTCGTTTCTTCTTCGGGCTTGTCCTCAGTCTTTGGTGTTGTATCGGCTTTTGGAGCTTCGGGAGCATTCTCCGAATAAAGTGTATTTCTCGAATCGCCTGCAATACCGTCAACTGTAAGACCTGCGGCTTTCTGGAATGCCTTATAAGCCTCTTCTGTTGCATCACCGAAGTAACCGTCAACTGCACCGTCATAATAGCCGAGGTCAGCAAGTCTTTGCTGAATCTTCTTTACCTCAGCACCCGATGAACCGTTCTTGTAAACACTCGGTGTGTTGCTTGAAGATGATGAGCTGCCTGATGAACTTGAAGAACCTGATGAGCTTGAACCCGAAGAACTGCTTGAAGAAGTGTTTGAAGGAGTCTTGCTCGATCTGCCCTGTGAATCAAAGTAATATGTAGTACCGTCAATTGTTCTTGAAGTATTTACAATGTACTCGCCGTTTTCGTAGTAGTAGTAGTTGCCGTTAAAGCTTTCCCAACCGTTTGTTACATATGAAACTGCGGCAAGCTTGAACCAGTATGTCCAATTGTTATAACCGCCGATTGCCTCATAGCAAACACCGTATTCATCGCCTCTTGCGTCAACCTCCATACCGTTGCCGACATAGACACCGACATGACCGGGACGCCAAAGTCCAAGACCGTGAACATTAGGAATGCCTGCACTTACCGAACCTGTTTCGGTAGCTGTTTCAAGCTGTGGATTACCGCATCTTTCGCCGCCGGCATATGAATAGATAAGACCTGAACAGTCAACTGCTCCGGGGGTTGAACCGCCGTAAACATATGACCATCCGCTGTTATAGGCATTGAGCGCCCATTCTGCAAGACCTGCACCCGTGCCTTTTGCACCGGCAGAAAATGAAGAACCGAATACGCATACACTTGAAAGTGTGAGAACACTCAGAATGATTGCAGTAATCTTTTTTATTCTCTGCATCGTTAATTACCTCCATTTTTATCAGAGAGTCAAAGCTCTTACAGAAAAATAACGACCGACTCAAAGTACAGTCCGTTTTAATCTGTACGGAAGATTTGACCGAAAAATTGTTACCAAATCTGACAGTAAATTACAAATCAGGTTACACCTTGATAACAACATTGTAACCATTATAACATCACCCTTTTAAAAAATCAACCCCAAAGCCCGTATTTTTTGCTAATTCAGAAAATTTGATGCAGTTTCACTCACAAAATCTTCATTTCAAGCACCAAATTAAAGCGAAATATTACAAAATTTGTAACCTTTTGTAATATTTACAGCGTACCGTCAACATAAATTTCACATCAAAAAAAGCAACTCCCGCACCAAGCATTTGGAGCGGGAGCTGCTTTTATTCGGTTTCCGTAATACAATTATGAAAAAAACAGAGGAGAGAAAATTTCAAAATGAAATTTTGCTGAGTAAAATATGAATTAAAAATACATTTATAAGGCATTACTGGTATTCGCAAACACTTGCCCATTTGAGAAGGAACTCTCTCTCTTCGGGTTTGCCCTTAACAGACTGTGATGCGGCTACAATCGGAAGCCAGCGGTCAACATATTGACGGGCTGTGTCGGTCTTTGTGCAGTAAAGCTTCATATACTTTTCTGCAAGCTCTTCCTGATGATTCAAACGGAACAAGAGGTAAGTTCTTGCGGCATCGGCTGAACCGTTACCCTGTGTTGCGTGTGACCAGTCAATAACATACGGCGTACCCGACTCGTCAATAATAATATTACTCGGGTTGAAATCGCCGTGACAAACCTTTGTGTGGTTCGGCATACCGTTAAGACGGGTTTCAAGCTCATATCTTGTTGTTGCGTCAAGGTCGGTTTCGCTGATTTTGCGTTTCATCTTATCCTTGAGTTTGTTAAGCAACGGTGCTTTTTGGCTGAGGATTTTAACCTGAATGTCAACAAAGAGATTGAGGTATTCGTCTTCTTTTTCGGGATGCTCTGCCATAAGCTCCGCAAGAGTTTTGCCCTCGATGAAGGTGGAAATGATTGCCCATTTTCCGTCAATCTTTGTAACCTCTTCAATTTTCGGAATATTGAGTCCTGTTTCCTCAACTCTCGCCTGATTAAGAGCCTCGTTAAGAATATCTGATTTCGGATAACACTCGTCAAAAACCTTGGCTGCAAGCGCACCGTCTTTATAAACTACCTTGTTCTCTCTTTTTGCAAGAACTGTATCTAATTTCATAATAAAGCCCCTTTCGCTTTAAAATATTAAAATTCATCAAGCAATCTTTCATTGCTTCGGTTATATTATACAACAATTTCAGGGGTTAGTATAGTGTAAAAATAACAAAATAATTTTAATTTTCTTTGTGCATTTAGCAAATACAAATAAATTATTTTTTACCTTTCAAACAAAAAGAGCAAGATATTTTATGCGAAGTGCATAAAAACTTGTTAAATTTTTAACTAAATATTCGTGAAAGTTTTAACATTCTTTTGTGCATTGTGCATAATAGTTTGTAATATTAAAAGCACATCACGCCCAAGAGGAAGTTTATTTAAATTGAAAGTTGAAAATGGGAAATGGAAAATTGCGGTATTATCCATATACAACAAAACACCCTGCCACGGGGGCAGGGTGTTTTATAATTATGCATTACGAGATAGATTAAACAGTCTCGCTGTTGTTGCCATAGTAAGCATTGAGGTACATCTGCTTGATTTCCTTGAAGAGCGGATATCTTGGGTTTGCACCTGTGCACTGGTCATCAAATGCCTGCTCTGTCATAGCGTCAAGACGGTTGAGGAAGTCCTCTTCGTCCGGAACATAATCCTTGATAGAGCTCTTGATGCCAACTCTTGCCTTGAGGTCGTTAACAGCCTTGATAAGGTTTTCAACGCTCTCTGTATCGTTCTTGCCGCCGAGGCCGAGGTAACGAGCTACTTCAGCATAACGAGCGAGTGTGTGCGGGTGATCATACTGTGGGAATGTACCCATCTTAGCAGGAACTTCTGCTGAGTTAAATCTGATTACCTGCTCAAGCATAAGTGCGTTAGCAATACCGTGCGGTACATGATGGAAAGCACCGAGCTTATGAGCCATTGAGTGACAAACACCGAGGAATGCGTTAGCGAATGCCATACCTGCCATTGTAGCAGCGTGAGCAACCTTCTCACGAGCAACAGGCTCGTTCATACCGTTGTCATAGCAAGCAGGGAGATACTCGAAGATAAGCTTGAGTGAACGGAGTGCAAGACCGTCTGTGAAATCTGTAGCCATCATTGAAGCATAAGCCTCAAGTGCGTGAGAAACAGCGTCGATACCTGATGCAGCTGTAAGTCCCTTAGGACCGCTCATCATATTGTTAGCATCAACGATTGCCATGTTAGGCATGAGCTGATAGTCAGCGAGCGGATACTTAACGCCTGTATCCTGGTCTGTGATAACTGCGAAAGGAGTAACCTCAGAACCTGTACCTGATGATGTCGGGATAGCAATGAAGTATGCCTTCTCGCCCATCTTCGGGAATGTGTAAACTCTCTTACGGATATCGCAGAAACGCATAGCCATATCCTGGAAGTCAACTTCCGGATGCTCATAGAGAACCCACATAATCTTGCCGGCATCCATTGCTGAACCGCCGCCGAGTGCGATAATGCAGTCAGGCTCAAACTTACGCATAGCCTCTGCACCCTTCTGAGCTGAAATAAGTGATGGGTCAGGCTCAACATCTGCGAATGTTGTATATGTGATGCCCATTTCATCGAGCTTGTCTGTGATTGGCTTTGTGTAGCCATTCTTGTAAAGGAATGAGTCGGTAACGATGAATGCTCTCTTCTTACCCATTACATCCTTGAGTTCCTGAAGAGCTACAGGCATACAGCCCTTCTTGATATAAACCTTTTCAGGTGCTCTGAACCAAAGCATATTTTCTCTCCTCTCGGCAACTGTCTTAATATTGATAAGGTGCTTGCAACCAACATTCTCAGAAACAGAGTTGCCGCCCCATGAACCACAGCCGAGTGTGAGTGAAGGAGTAAGCTTGAAGTTGTAAAGGTCACCGATACCACCCTGTGAAGAAGGTGTGTTAACAAGGATACGGCAAGTTTTCATTCTTGATGCGAACTCGTCAATCTTTGCTCTTTCGTTTACAGCGTCAACATAAAGTGAAGATGTGTGACCGTAACCGCCGTCAGCAATAAGATGCTCAGCCTTTGCAATAGCATCTTCAAAATCTTCAGCCTTGTACATAGCGAGTACAGGAGAAAGCTTCTCGTGAGCAAACTCTTCGCTGATGTCAACTGATTCTACCTCACCGATAAGAACCTTTGTTTCCTCAGGAATTGTTACACCTGCAAGAGCTGCGATTGTAACAGGCTTCTGACCAACAATCTTAGCGTTAAGTGCGCCGTTGATGATGATAGTCTTTCTAACCTTCTCTGTCTCTTCCTCGTTAAGGAAGTAACAGCCACGAGCCTTGAATTCCTTCTTAACTTTGCTGTAAATCTTCTTTTCAACGATAACAGACTGCTCTGAAGCACAGATCATACCGTTATCAAATGTCTTTGAGTGGATAATTGAGTTAACTGCGAGTAAAATGTCAGCTGTTTCATCAATGATAGCAGGTGTGTTACCGGCGCCAACACCGAGTGCAGGCTTACCTGATGAATAAGCAGCCTTAACCATGCCGGGGCCGCCTGTTGCGAGGATGCAGTCAGCTTCCTGCATAAGTGTGTTTGTGAGTTCGAGTGAAGGAATATCAATCCAGCTGATGATACCCTCCGGAGCGCCTGCCTTAACAGCAGCTTCAAGAACAACCTTGGCAGCCTCAATTGTGCTCTTCTTAGCACGGGGATGCGGGCTGATGATGATACCGTTTCTTGTTTTAAGACAAACAAGTGTCTTGAAGATAGCGGTTGAAGTTGGGTTTGTTGTAGGAATAACGGCAGCGATTACACCGATTGGCTCAGCAATCTTCTTAATGCCGTAAGCCTTGTCTTCCTCAAGAACGCCGCAAGTCTTAACATTTCTGTAAGCATTGTAAATATACTCAGATGCGAAGTGGTTCTTGATAACCTTATCTTCTGCAACGCCCATGCCTGTTTCTTCAACAGCCATCTTAGCGAGCGGAATTCTCATCTGGTTAGCAGCAGTAGCGGCAGCAAGAAAAATCTTGTCAACCTGCTCCTGTGTGTAGGTAGCAAAAATTTTCTGAGCTTCTCTTACTCTTGCAAGGGCAGCTTCAAAGCTTTCTGCGTTATCTACGATAGGATACTCTTTTGTACTCATTTAATCTACCTCTTATCTTGCATAATTATATTAGATTCAGCAAAGCTGAAAATGATATCAAATTAATTTGCCTCAATTACTCGGCTTTCTCGGCAGCCTTACCGCTTGCCTTTGTTGCCTTTGTTGCCTTTGTTGAAGAACTGTTTAAGTCAGCCTTAAATTTAAGGTTGTTTTTCTTGGCATAGTTCTGGGCATATGAACCGCTTGCTCCGTGGATTGTAACTTCCTTACTGCATTCAGCGAATACATTGTCGGGAATACTTGTAATGCAAGCCGGGATTGTGATGTCTGTAAGCTCACGCGACTGATAAAAAGCATATTCATCAATCTTTGTAAGTTTACCGCTGTCGGGAAGAACAACATTGTTAAGTGCCGCACCCGAAAAAGCTCTCGGTCCGATTTCTTTGAGTGTACTCGGAAGCTTGATTTCTCTTAACTCAGAGCAGTTAAAGAACACGCTGTTGTTAAGGATTTCAAGACCTTCGGAAAGATTTACCTTTGTGAGGCTGTGACAGCTTGAAAAGGCATAATCTTCAATCTGCTTGATACTTGACGGAATTGTTACTTCCGTAATTTTGGAGTTATTGAACACGCTTGCACCGATTACGGTAACTTTGTAGTTCTTGTAGCTTTCGGGAATTTCAATAACCGTGTCAGAACCTGTGTACTTTGTAATCATAAGTTCTTCCTGATTGATAATGAAAAATCCGAAATCTCCGTTTGTAAGGTCAGGCTCTGTCGGCTCAACCTTGTAGCCGGGCTTACTGCTGTTTGATGATGTGTTGTCGTCACAACCGCATCCCGAGAGTCCGACCGCTGCTGATGCGCACATTGTGCACGCCATCAGAAAGCAAAGAATTCTTTTCATTTTTCTGGATCCTTTCAATTGTTGTTTCAGAATTTAGCTAATTCTTGATTGATTCTATTTTATCATCTTTGTTAAATATTTGTCAATGTTTTTTTGACCATTTTTCTACTTTTATCGGGTTCAATAATAATTACAAAAAGATTACACGCTTATTGTTGCACTTCTCACAAAAAAGATAAAAATCCCGTAAAATCCGCTGTTTTTTGCGGTAAAAAATGTAAGAAAAATCCTCAGAAACTGCCGTTTTCGGCATATCATTGACGAATCAATCGACCAATGTCATATTTTCACAATAGGCGTCGTAAAATCAAGACCGCTCCTTTTTGGAATTTCATACGCAAGTGCCGAAATATCGTAGGCTAAAATGTCCTTTTCAAGCAATGCCTTTGTGTTGCCGCCTGTTCTGATACCGTTGCTTGCTGAGGTGACAATATTCAGTCGGCAGTCTTTGAGCAATTCCGCACCCTCGTTTGTAAAACCTAAAACACGGACATACTCAATCGGGATTTGCGTATGAGCTTTTTCAATTCCGAGCAATGCACAGGCGAGTATTCTCCGTATGCGTGCATGAGTGTAGCGCTTTGTCTTTACAAGGTCGGCAATTTCTGATGAGGTACTGCAACGCACTGCCGCATCGGCAATTCTGTTTTCAAGCCCCTCACCCACATCGGGCAGTTTTGCAATGTCCTCTCTTGTCATAGTACGCAGGCGGTACAGTAACGGTCTGTCAAGATTTTCGGGAAATGTGATTTCATCGGGAATGTACGGAGCGTACTTCTTCGCATTTTCACCGTTACGCAACATTTCTCTTATGTGTGACGCAGACGCAAAGCCTTCACCCGCAATTCGGCTGTCGTGTGCAACACCTGTTCTTGCAACCGAGAACGGCTCAATATCTGTACCGTTCAATGCCTTTATATACTCAACGCCAAGAATATTGTTCGGTTCGCAAAGTACGGACGAAATCTCATCACCGAAAACCGTTTTGACGGCGTTTTCAAGTTCACGGGGATAGTATCCGCCGTTTTTCATTCCGTTACGCACAAGGACCTGTACCCTTTCGTCACAAACAGCGTCTGCGGATTTTTTGAGCAGTTCGCAGTCACCGCTTTCACTGCCGAAAGCAAGGTGATTTGTGCAGTCAAAAGCCGACGCAATCGCAACACCTGCCTTTGCAAAGCCCTCAGCCCCCGAAAGTGAGAACACAACGGGCAGTTCAAGCACCAAATCCGCACCGTTTTCAAGGGCAGATTTTGCACGGACAAATTTGTCGCACACGGCAACCTCACCACGCTGGGTAAAGCTGCCGCTCATAATTGCTATGATTGGCTCTTTAAGCACATTTTTTGCACTTTCGAGCAAATATTTATGACCGTTGTGAAACGGATTGAATTCGCAGATGACAGCTGTTGCCATAACTATTCCTCCGAAGCCTTTATTTCGCATACATATTGTAAAAAACACTTGAAAACATACATAATTTGGAGTATCATATGTATGTATGACCTGTCAATTTTGAAAAGTCTTTTTCTGATTTACATTATAGTATAAAATATGACGACAGGCAAATATATTTCTTATATTTTAAACTGAAAACAACTACCAAAGGGGACGATTGTAATGAAAATTCTCGTAATCAACGCAGGCAGTTCCTCGCTCAAGTACCAGCTTATTGATACTGACAACGAGGCAGTTCTCGCAAAGGGTAACTGTGAAAGAATCGGTCAGAACGGTGCTTTCATTGGTTTTAAAACACCCGACGGCAAAAAAATCAACCGCAAAACACAGATGCTTAATCACACTCAGGCTTTTGAGGCTGTTAAAAATGCACTCATAGATCCCGAATACGGTGCAATCAGCGATTTGTCCGAGGTTTCCGCCGTAGGTCACAGAGTTGTGCAGGGCGGTGCGTACTTTGACAAGTCGGTGCTTGTAAATAACTCGGTAATCAACAAAATCAGAGAGCTTGCTCCTCTTGCTCCTCTTCACAACCTTGCACACCTTCAGGGCATTGAGGCCTGCACAAGAGTTTTCGGTCCGAAAGTTCCGCAGGTTGCGGTTTTTGATACTGCTTTTCACCAGACAATGCCCGAAAAAGCATTTATGTATGCAGTACCTTACAAGTATTATGAAAAGTTCGGTGTAAGAAAGTACGGCTTTCACGGCACATCTCACCGTTATGTTTCCGAAAAAATGGCTGACCTTATGGGCAGAAAAAAGGAAGAGCTCAAGCTTATTACCTGTCACATCGGCAACGGTTCTTCAATCACAGCCGTAAAGGGCGGCAAGGTTATCGACACTACAATGGGACTTACTCCTCTCGGTGGTTTTATGATGGGTACCCGTTCAGGTTCACTTGATCCGTCTGTTATCACATTTATCGCTGAAAAAGAGCATCTCACTCCCGAGGAGATGTCAAAGATTCTCAACAAGGAATCAGGTCTTTTGGGCATTTCGGGCGTTTCGTCGGACGACCGTGATGTTTGTGCAGCCGAGGCAGACGGCAATATGAGAGCTCACCTTGCTCACGAGATGCTTTACTACCAGATTGCAAAGTACATCGGCAGCTATTATGTAGCGCTCGGCGGTTGTGACGGCATCGTATTCACGGCAGGTATCGGTGAAAACCAGCCTATGCTCCGTGAAAAGGTTTGCGACTATCTTGAATGCCTTGGCGTTAAGTTGGATAAGGAATTCAACAAGCAGGCTACATGCGGTGTTACAGGCACACTCTCAACTCCTGATTCGGCAATCAGAGTTGAACTCATTGCAACCGACGAAGAAATGGTTATTGCAAGAGATACAAGAGCCATTGTTGAGGCACTTTAATTGAAATAAATTTAAAATTTTCGGATGATTATATCGCTTGATTAATTTATATTTGATTAAAATTGAATATTTATTACATAACAAAACAGGTTGTCAATTGACAGCCTGTTTTTTGTTTATTGATTATTCCACAATTACGGCGAGCCGCCGTGCGGGCGTCCAATGAACGCCCCTACTGTATTGCACAAACAATTACTATAATACGCTCGGGCATAATATGCTTTTAATATTACAAACTGTCTTCACGAATTAGGTACGGCGGCTCGCCGTGCGGGCGGATAAACCTACTGCAAAAGCTACGAATCCGACACCGTTCCGTCCGTCACGGTGTCGCTTGTGTCCCTGAATAAAAGTGTAATGCACCAGATTGCGGAAAGTCCGACAAGGATATAAACAATACGGCTTATGATTCCTGTCTGTCCGCCGCAAATCCATGCAACAAGATCAAACTGAAAAATGCCGACACTTCCCCAGTTGAGTCCGCCGATAATAAGAAGCGTCAATGCTATTTTATCAAGCATTCAAAGTCCTCCTTTGTATTTGCTGAAAATAGTATTGACGCAATTTTTCGTTTTATTCAATTTAAATCAGAATTTAATCAACAACGCAAGGAGCAAAATCAGCACTCCGAGGAAAATTACCGCACCGCCGATTATTCTTGTGATTTTTACGGCTTTCCGAATTTTGAATTTTGAAATCATATTTTCCGTGGGAAACGGAAGAATAATGAGCATAATTCCGAGAATTATACAGCTTGCAAGTGCGACGGTAAGACCGACCTCTCTTGCAAACGAGAGCATAAAAAGTCCGATTGGAATTCCGAACACACAAATCATATTGATTACCGCAAACAGCTTGCCGAAACGCTCGCCCTTTTCGTAAAATTTATTTGCTTTAATATGACACTCATCATCACAATACTGGTCAAAATACGATATCTGTTTTCCGCAGAATTCACATTTTTTCATGGACACACCTCGTTGTTTCATTTTAAATCGTTCACAGAATATTTTAACACACAAATCGACATATTTCAACTTGAACAAATGTACATTTTCGGGTATATGCTTTGTTGAAAAAATTTTTGCAATGTGGTATGCTGAAAAGGGGTGATTTTATGGAGAGCTTTTTCGTTGCACTTAATGCGGTTCTGCCGATGTTCATAATGCTTTTCATCGGTTTTCTTGTGAGAAAATTAAAAATTTTGCAGGACAGCTTTCTGCCTCAGCTTAACAAAATTGTTTTCAATGTATTTTTTCCGTTTCTGATGTTCAATAACATCTACGGCTCGGATTTTTCAAGCGTTTTCAGCCCGAAGCTGCTTGCCTTTGCGGTTATTGGCGTGTTCACGATTTACTTTTTGTCAATCGGGTTTACACTACTTGTTGAAAAGTCAAATTACAGCCGTGGTGCGATGATTCAGGCGATTTACCGCAGTAATTTTGTCCTTATGGGACTTCCGATTGCGGCGAATATTTTCGGCAAGGATAAGCTTGGCATGACAGCCGTGCTTGTTGCCGTTGTTGTTCCGATTTACAATATGCTTGCCGTCATCACGCTTGAAATTTTCAGAGGGCAAAAGATAAATGTGCTGAAAATTTTAAAAGGCATTGCCAAAAATCCTCTGATTATCGGCTCTGCACTCGGACTTTTGTCTGTTGCGTTCAATATAAGCCTTCCGGAAACAATTGACAAAACGGTTTCGGATATTGCTGCGGTTGCAACTCCGCTTGCGCTGATTGTACTCGGTGCGTCTGTCACATTTGACAGCATAAAAGGCTGTTCACGCAACCTCATAATCTGCATAATCGCAAGACTTGTTGTTGTGCCGGCACTTTGTCTGGGTACGGCGGCGCTTATAGGAATCAGAGGAGTTGACTTTGTGTCGCTTATCGGACTTTTTGCATCGCCGTGTGCGGTTTCGTCATTCACAATGGCTCAGCAAATGGACAGCGACTTCAAACTTGCAGGTGCGGCGGTTGTGTTCACTTCGGTTTTAGCGTGTTTCACGATGTTTTTGTGGATTTTCTTCTTCAGACAGGCAGGTTTCTTTTGATAATCTGCATAAATTTCAGACACATGATTTATTCAATGTGTAAAGTTAAACGATATTATTACTATCAATAACAAAAATAGTATAACAGTCTTGACTTTTATTACTGTTAGTGTTAGAATACTCGCATAAGGTAACGGTTTGCAGGAAATGACTTGAAGTCCTGCAAGGTTAAACTGTTACTTTATTAAACAGCTATTTCCTTCTTTTTTTATTATTTTGTGGGCATAAGAAAACGGAGTGCGTAATGCACTCCGTTTTCTTTTATACGAATTTTCTGGATACAACAAAATAATTGCAACACCGTAGCATCCGCCCATACATTTAAACGCAACTTCTATATATACAAAAACAGTCGGGCGACAATGATTTGCATTTTGCAAACTGTCTGCCCGACCGCAATTTTCAATTTTCCATTTTCAACTTTCAATTTTAAAAAAACTTCCGTTCGGGCATAATATGCTTTTTGACATTTACAAACTATCTGCACGAATTGGGAACGGCGGCTCGCCGTGCGGGCGCCCGATGAGCGCCCCTACCGATTGTTTTGGTTTCACAACCAAAACAAATGGCGGTCACTGAACTCCCGTCTGAAATATAGTCGCAATGCGTCGTACATAAATGCACTTCCTTATGCTCGTTATTTCAGACAGCGCTTTGCTCCCTTTATCCGCCACCGGCGGCGGTCGCAAGGCTACCCCTACAGTCATACAACAACTTTCATATATACAAAAACAGTCGGGCGACAATGATTTGCATTTTGCAAACTGTCTGCCCGACCGCAATTTTCAATTTTCCATTTTCAATTTTACATTTAATTAAACCTTCCGCTCGGGCATAATATGCTTTTAATATTACATACTATCTTCCCGAACCGGGTGCAGCGACACGCTGCCGATCAATCTGTTTTTTGATTTTGTCAAAGGTTACACCGTATTTTTCGGCAATGTCTTTGGCATAGCTTACACCTTGAGGCGGAGCGATGAAAACCTTGAACGAACGCTGTCCGTTTTCGACACCTGTCACCAGACTTTCGACCTTGCTGTCGCCCTTTACGGTTGTGTTCACCTCGTCAAGATTGCGAGCCAAATCGTGCATATGGGTATTAAAAATCGCCCTTGTGCCGAGATATCGCATTGATTTGACAACATCACGGGCAATGTACAAGCCCTCGGCAACATTTGTTGTTGCAAGGCTTTCGTTGAGCAAAAGCAGACTGTAACGGCTTGCCGAGGAGAAAATTTCGGCAAGTCTTTTGCTTTCTTCACCGAGTCTGCCGAGGTCAACGGTATCGTTTTCATCGGCAGGAAAATGCGTAAAAATGCTGTCGCATGGGCTGAATTTCATCTGCGTTGCAGGAACATATATTCCGTTCTGAGCAAGCAGAAACGCAAGTCCGACCGCCTGAGTAATCGTGGTTTTACCGCCACGGTTCGGACCTGTCAGAATGTAAATTCGCCTGTCATCGTTAAAATCAATATCGTTTGTGACAATATCCAAATTCTCACCGTTTGCCGATTTTATGCCGAGTTTGAGGTTGTAAACATCTCTAAGACAGCAGTTTCTGTCCTCTTTCGGCAAAACTTCTGCCTTGCACAGCGGAAGATTTTTCTTTTTCATCTTATCACAAAGCTCTGCAAAGCGAATATAGAAAATGATTTCGGGCATAAGCGAAACGAACGAGTAGCCGTTGACATTGACATATCTGTTGAGCATTGATTTTATGTCATTTACGGTTCTGCGGAGAATATCGGTCACAACATTTTTGAGTGCGTCAGACATAGGATCTGCGCCGGTCAGCGAGCTGTTCATAGTGTGGTTTACATCCTGCTGAGCACCAACAACGAATTGTCCCAGCCCGAACTGCGAGGTTGACGGATTGGACGGATGAAAGCTTAAAAATCCCGAAACATCGTTGCCGTGGTGCAGTTCGCTGTCACGGTTTGTAAACTTCATAAATCTTTTGAGAATACCGCTGTCGGTAAATTCTTTGTCATTGAGTGAGATTACACCCACACTCTTTGGGCGGAGTAAATCGTCAAGATTCACACCGAGTGTAATGCTCTTGAGCTTTTGAGCCTTTGCAAGCGTATCTATTATATCCTTTTTTAGTTTGGGAAAACCGCTGTCATTGTAAATTGACTGAACATTTTTCTTGAGCTCAAGCAGGCCCTGCGACTTTACTTCAATTGTTTCAAGCGTGTTTTTAATTCTTGTAATGCAATCGACATAGCCGTCCATTTCACGAAGTCGGTTTACAAGCTGCCACAAGGAAGATGCCTCGGTATCCTTTTGAAAGCGCTCAATTTCACGCAAATCGTTCAGCTTTACAAGAAGTGCGGATAGATCATCACGAAGTTTCGGAAAACGGAGAAAATCCTCAAAAACATCGCAACGATATTTTATAACTTCCTCGTCATCCGTAATATTTATCAGCAGCTGCTTTATGCTGTTGCGTTCATACTGCTCTTTTGTGAGAGCGTCACATATATAATCAACCGACAAATCATTCAGCGCCTCTTTGTTGAGAGTTCTGTAGGATGCATTTGAATTTGTCGGGTGTAATAAGCTGAATTTTTCCATAATTCACCGCCGAAAAAATTTGCCGTGTAACGGCTTTAATTGAATGATAGCACAAAAAATTTTTGTTTTCAACCGAGAAATCGAAAATTTGCACTTTGGCTGATTGTGTGATATCATAGCTTTGGAGCAGATTGCTCTCAAAACCAAAATAACGGTCGGGAGGATTGACTTATGGATAAAAAGATGCTTGACAGAATTAACGAGCTTGCAAAAAAGAAAAAGGAACAGGGACTTACCGAGGCTGAGCAAAAAGAGCAGAAAGAGCTGTACAAAATTTATCTCGGTGAAATCCGCACACAGTTCAACGCAACACTTGACAATGTAAGCGTTGAAGAAAAGGACGGCACTGTAAAACCGTTCAAAGAGGCATACAAAAAGCCGTATGACAAAAACTGATTTTGTCATTCAAACAGAAGTCATGCGAAAATTTAATTACACAGTCAAACAAAAAAGCAGTTCCGATTTTGGAACTGCTTTTGTTTTATAAAGTTATTTAATTACTTGTATCTTCTTCCGCCCTTTTGGCTGTTCTTTGGAAGCTGAATTTCGGCAGTATCGTACTTACTGCGTCTTTCGGACTTTCTGCCTGAAGATGAGTAATCATCAGCATAATCATCGTTACTGCCGTAACGCTGTGGTTGTGCAGATTTGCTCTTTGGAGCGTTACTTCTGCCGCCGACTGTGACTCTCTTCTTTCTGTTGAGGACAGTTGAAATTACAAAGTACGCAATGCCTGCAACTCCGAGTGAGAGTAAAACGAGTGAAACATAGAACATCCAATGACCGTTATCGCCCTTGCTGTTATTGTTCTTGATGAAGTTAAAGTCATCACCGTCAGAACCCGATGTGTCGGTATTTTTAAGATTTTTTGCGATATCCGACCAGTCGTTGCTTGAAAGAGTTTTTTCGTCAATGTTATCGTCAGACTTGATGAGCGACGCTGACGGAGCAGTATTTGACGGAGCAACATAGGACTGACCGCCGCCTACATATGACGGCTCAGAGTAGTAGTAAGTCTGACTGCTGCTGTAATTATTGTCATAACTGTTATTGTTGTAGTCATAGCTGCTGTCATAGTTATAGCTGTTGTCATATGACGAATCACTTGACGAATAGCCGGGATCTACATATGATGAGCTGTCCGACGAGTCCGGATACACAGGATCGGGCTGCGGCTGCGGCTCAGGCTCCGGTGAGGGCTCCGGTGAGGGTTCCGGTGAGGGCTCCGGCTCTACGGGATCAACAATAACGCTTGAATCTCCGCCGGGATCAACCTCCTCACCAACTGCCGATACGGAAAAGCTCACAGCAGAAATGCTCAAAAGTGCCGTCAGAAAAATTGCGCAAAGCTTTGAATGTTTTTTCATAAAAGCCCCTTTCTTCAGAATAATCTGAAAATGCGTCTGTTGTATATCCGATATCAATTATTTTGAGCTTTTATCGGATGCCGATGTTGTTGACGCCGATGTTGTTGGCTCAACCGCAACGAAGAAGAGTTCGGGCTTATACTTGTCAATAACCGAAGTGTTTTCTTCATACTTGAGTTTCTCTGCAAGACTGTCAATGTACTTTGAAAATTCGTCTGACTTCATTGACGCAAGTACACCGGCTCTGTTTGATTCGTTGCCGATATAGCTGTCAACATCCTTGCTGACGTCTTTCTTATAAACGAGATAGTAGATTGCGCTGTCGCCGCTGCCAACCTTGAGAGTTTCAGCCTTGCCTGTTTTAAGCTTGCCGATAGCCTCTTTAAGCTCGTCACCGATTGAGCTCTTGTCGAGAACTTCTACTTTTGAAACAGAAGAATCTGTTCCCGAACCGCTTGACTTCTTGTATGATGCAATAACATCATCAAAAGAACCGCCCTTGTTAAGGTCATTCTTGTAACCGTTAAGCTGATCCTCAACCTTCTTGATTTCCTTGTCGCTCATTGCAACATTCTTTGATGAACCTGCCTCATCTTTTGTTGATGTATAAAGGTTCACGGGAAGATATGAGTAGTCCGTATAGTTTTCCTTGAAATACTTTGTAAGGTCGGCGTCGGAAACTTCCTTTGAACCGCCCTTGCCGTAAACTGCTTTGAAGAGAGCCTCATACTTTGTGTTGTAGAGAGTTGTGCAGTATGCAAAGCTGTCGAGTGAAACGCCGTACTTTTCATACTGCTTCTTCATCGGCATTACATAACCCTGTGATGCATACGGGCCGACATTCCAGTATGATTCAGCCTGACTTGTTGCGGAGTCAAGAGTTGCCTGACCGATGTTTACATTTTCCTTTTTAAGCTGTTCGTCAACTACGAGGTAGCTGAGGCACATTTTCTTAGCCTGATCTTTAATCCACTCTCTTGCAACCTGCTCGTTGCCGTCATCATCCTTGATTTTTTCATCAAGCCACTTGTCAGATGTCGAATCATAATCGTCAAGCTTTTTAGCAAATGACTCAGCCTGACTGTAAGCTGCATTGAGTGAGTAGATATAAACGCCGATGGCAAGCTCGTTATCGCTTGTCTTATACGACCATTCTTTGTTAAGAGTTGTGGGTGTACAACCTGCAATTGCAAAAACCGAAAAAATCATAACAATTGCAAGTAAAAATGAACCAACCTTGATATTAGGCTTCATAGTTTTTTACCGTCCTTCTGAAAAATTAAATGCAAAGTGTCCTGCAAACACACTTTCACAGGATAATGTACCCTACGATTATACACAAAAAAATCGTCATTGTCTACATTTTTATAAAATTTTGTTGAGAATTTCCACCGAAAAACAGCATTTTTGTAGTTTCGGGGGATTTTTTCTTAACAAATTACGGTTTCATGCCGTAAAATTACTGAACACCGAAAATTTTGGTGAGGATTTCAAGCGGAGCGGAGCTGTTTTTGCACTCAACCGCAACGCACGGCTTTGCTCCGGCAACAAGCTTTGCCTTTCCGCCCAAAGCAATGAGCAAGTCGGCAACCTGAGGTGATTTGAGTTCGTTTACAAAGAGCATGAGTGTTGTGCCGTTCTGTCTGATTTCGTAAATGCCCATTGAGTAAGCCTTGTTACGCACAAGGGCAATGTCGATAAGTCCGAGAACCGAGTTCGGAATCTTGCCGAATCTATCCTGCAGTTCGTCAATAACATCGTCTGCGTCCTCGTTACTGCGGATATCGGCAATTCTGCGGTAAACATCAAGACGAAGTGTAAGACTTTCAACATAGCTTTCGGGGATATGAGCGTCAACCGAAATATCAATAAGACAGTCGAGGTCTTTTGTGACATTCTGCTCGCCCTTTTCCTCGCTTACTGCCTCATCAAGAAGCTTGAGGTACATATCGTAACCGACCGATTCCATATGCCCGTGCTGCTGTGCGCCCATAATATTGCCCGCACCTCGCAGTTCAAGGTCACGCATTGCAATGCGGAAACCGCTGCCGAATTCTGTAAATTCCCTGATTGCGGCAAGCCTTTTCTGCTGAATCTCCGTGAGAACCTTGTTCCGTCTGAAGGTAAAGTAGGCATATGCCCTTCGTGAACTTCTGCCCACACGGCCTCGGAGCTGATGCAGCTGCGAAAGTCCCATACAGTCGGCATTTTCTATAATAAGGGTGTTTGCGTTCGGCAAATCGACACCCGTTTCGATAATTGTCGTGCAGACAAGCACATCAATCTCCTGTTCAAGCATCTGTCGCCAAACTTCGCTGAGTTCGCCCTCTTTCATTTTGCCGTGACCGATTGCGATTTTTGCCTCGGGAACAGCCTCCTGAATTTTTGCGGCACATGAAGAAATTGTTTCAACATTGTTGTGAAGATAGAACACCTGACCGCCACGGCGGAGTTCACGGCGGATTGCCTCGTTGATAACCGCATCATCGTGTTCAAGCACATAGGTCTGAACAGGCTGACGGTTTGTCGGCGCTTCTTCGATAACGCTCATATCACGCAGACCGCTCATCGCCATATTGAGGGTTCTCGGAATAGGAGTAGCCGAGAGCGTAAGCACATCGACATTTTTGCACAGTTCCTTGAACCTCTCCTTTTGAGCAACACCGAAACGCTGTTCCTCATCTATGATTGCAAGTCCGAGGTCACGGAATTCAACATCCTTCTGCACAAGTCTGTGAGTTCCGACAATCATATCAATTTCTCCTCGCTTTAGCTTTTGGAGAATTTCTTTCTGCTGTTTTGGGGTACGGAATCTTGAAAGCAGTTCCACACGAACGGGATAGCCCTCAAAACGCTTGATTACCGTCTGATAATGCTGCCATGCAAGAATTGTTGTGGGGCAGAGCAATGCGCATTGCTTTGAATCTGCAATACACTTAAAGGCGGCACGGAGTGCAACCTCTGTTTTGCCGAATCCGACATCACCGCAGAGAAGTCTGTCCATTGGCGACGAACGCATCATATCATGCTTGATTTCCTCACAACAACGCAGTTGGTCGGGAGTTTCGTCATATTCAAAGCTGAGTTCAAAATCTCTCTGCCACTCGTTATCTGCCGAAAAGGCATAGCCCTTGGCTTTCATACGCTGTGAGTAAAGCTCAATAAGCTCCTTGGCAATGTCCTTGACAGAGGTTTTAACCCTTGCCTTTGCCTTTTGCCAGTCGCCCGAACCGAGTCGGTTTAGCTTAACCCTTGAATCCTCTTTCGGGCCTATATATTTTGCAACCATATCAAGCTGTGTGACAGGCACATAAAGCACATCGCCCTTTGCGTAGTCAATCTTGATATAGTCCTTTATAACTCCGTGAGTATCAATTTTTCTTATACCGCCGAACACACCGATACCGTGAACATTGTGTACAACATAATCACCGGGGGCAAGCTCGGAAAGGCTGTAAATTTCCTGTCCCGTCTTTTTCTTCTTCTTTTTGGACTTTTCGGGACGGTACGAAACCTGACTGTAGGTTATTGCAAAAAACTTTTGTGACGGATACTCAAAGCCCGCACTCAATGCACCCTGCATAACAAGCAGTTCGCCCTTTGAAATCTTATCCGCACCCTCGCTGTAAACAGCGTTTATGCCGTCTGCGTTAAAGGTGTCACAAAGATTTTTGGCGGCTCTTTCTGTTCCTGCAAAAATAACGCCCTTGCTTTCGGGGGTAAAAAGTCCGTCAACATCTTCTTTCAGCTGTTTATACGAACCGCCCCATGCCGAGAGCTGTTTTGTTGAAAAGCTGATGATTTCCGACAGCTTGATAGGCATACTTCCGTGAACAAAGTTTTCAAGCACGATTGTTCCGTGACTTTGCAAAAACTCGGTACATTCGTTGAATGTGAGTGCAAAGCGGTCAAAACCTCTGCAAAGAGTTCCGTCCTCAAAGCCTTGCATAAGGGTTTCATTGCTGATAAAGTCCATTGACTTTCCTCGCTCCTGAATTGCAGTAAATTCGGACGCAAAAACGAGGGTGTTTCTGTCGAGATAATCAAAAAGCGACTCCGGTTTATCGTAAATCTGATTGATAAATTTGTCCGCATTGGCAATCATTGCACCGCTGCGGATAAGCTCTGCCTCTGAAAAAAGTTTTTCCTTGGCTTTGGCGCTGTTCTTGGAACGGAGGAGCTTTGCCTTGTGTTCAATTTTATCTGCAAGGGCGGCTCTGTCCTCAATTACGATTTCGGTTGAGGGCGAAAGCGTAATTTTGTCAGCCTTTTTAAATCTTCTCTGTGTTTCAATGTCAAAATAGCTGAGGTCGGTAATTTCATCGCCCCAAAATTCACATCTCACAGGATAGTCGCTGTCGGGCATAAAGAAGTCGAGAATACCGCCTCTCAGCGAAAACTGACCGCTGCCCTCTACCGCATCAAAGCGTTCGTAGCCGAGCAGAGTAAGCGCCTTTGTCGCCTTTTCAAGCGAGAGCTCCCTGCCCTCTTCAAATTCAATAACCGACTGTTCAAGCACATTTCTCGGAACGGTAAGCTGTGCCGCAGCATCAACACACGCAATTGCAACATCGCATTCGTGGTTGATAAGCTTGAGCAAAACTTTAAGTCTTGCGTGCTCGTACTCGTGCGAACGGCTCTGAAAGTCAAGAAAGTTGAAGTCACGCACTGGATAAACATAGGCACGAAGTCCCATGCACGAAAGGTCGTTACACAGAGTCTGCGCCTCTTTTTCATCGGAGGCAAGACAAAATGCCGTGACACCCTTGAGGCGGCACAGCGCATAGATGATATTTGATTTGTTAATTGTTGAAAGTCCCGAAGCACAGACCGTTCTGCCCGGCTTGACATTCTTTTCAAGCGTTTTGAAAACGGGTGACTCTTTGAGGACATCAACAAGAAAGTTGAGATTATTCATTTCTTTGTCCCTTTTCAGTTGAACAAATTCATAGCACGGTCGGTTTTGCCGTCAATAATCAGCTCGATTGCTTTTTCGGCATTGTCAAAAATTTCATCGAGCTTTTTCATTTCATCGGGAGTGAACTTTGAAAGTACCCAGTCGGCAAGGTCCCAGTCGGGATTTGGCTTTGCGCCTATGCCAACCTTGATGCGGGGGAATTTATCGCTTCCGCTGAGATAGATGATACTGCGCATTCCCCTTTGACCGCCGTCACTGCCCTTTGAACGGATACGCATTTTTCCGACATCAAGCGAGATATCGTCAAAAATTACAATGACATTTTCGGGTGGGATTTTGTAGAAGTTCATCGCCTCAACAACTGCCTGACCGCTGTTGTTCATATATGTTGTGGGTTTCATCAGCATAACTTTTGCGCCGTTTACAGTGCAAGTGCCGATAAAGCTTTTGTATTTTATTTTGTTCACATCACAACCGAGCTTGTCGGCAATGCGGTCAACTGCAAGCCAGCCTGCGTTGTGACGAGTGTTTTCGTATTTTCTGTCGGGGTTGCCGAGTCCCACTACAATGTACTCGATTGAACCCGTTGATTTGTTTTTTCCGAACATATCCGTTTTCCTCTTATTTATATTATATGTATTCTGAAATTTAAATTAACCTTTTCCGAAGCTTACAACAACCCAGTCATCGTTGCCGAGATGATAAGGATTTCCGCAATACGGGCAGTTGCGTTCTCTTGTTGCATCAAAGCTTGCGCCGCAGCTTTTACAGGTTACTTTTTTCATTGTGAAAACTCCGTCATCCATGGCGTTCACACTTCTGCAAACGGTAAGTCTGAACTTTTCGTTTTTAACCCTAAATGAAGAATTTTTGTTTTTCACGGTCGTTGCGTAAACGGTCATATCAACATAGCAACAGCCGTTTGTGACATTGAATGAATTAAGCTTTGACACTCCTCTGTACTTGATGTCAACAATATCTCCGAAAGGATTTTTCATCGGATTGCCCTCATAGACTGCGAGGTTTGTGTAATCATCGCTGAAAATCATAATTTTGAGCAAAGCAAGCACCTTGCCGATAAAGTATTCATATGAGAAGTTAGGATTAACCTCTTTCATAAGCCACGGAAGTCTTTTCTGACAATTGAAGTGCGGACCTATCATCGGAATGCTCTTTGCCGCACCGACAAAAAGTCCGAAAAGCGTTTTTAATGCCCATGCAAGGTACCCCGCCAAAAGTCCGCCGAGCAGTACGGGGATTGCTCTTACGCCGATTTCATAGACCATATTTGCGGTTGCGGGATCAAAAGTTCCGTCCTTTACAACCACCCATACCGTAAATGCCGCAACGGCGGCAATTCCGCCGAGGAGGTACGGAGCAAGCACTTTTTTCGTTGACTTGTTCGCAAGCGAATAGGTTTTTACAAAGTAGAAGTTTGTAACCTTCGGGAACAAATCGTCCATAATAAAGCGAGTTTTGCAGTTTTTACAACCGTTGAGAAGCTCTCTTACGCTGCTTACCGCACCGCAGTTCGGACACGAACACGCAACCTCGGAATTTTGGTTTTCAAGCCTTGTAATCATTGTGTAGAAGAAAAATCTGTCCTTGATTTTTTTCTTTTTCTTTCCGTCTTTAAAGTATTTCTCCGTGACCTCATATGTCTTTGTCGCAATGTTACTCTTACATTCGCCCATATCGTAGGCAGTACAAGCATTTACCGGAGTTTCATCCTTCACCGTTTCCTTATCGGTAAAAGCGGTCTGAATCCTTACACCCTTTTCGTCAAGTCTTTTCTTCTGTAGATCAAGCGCAAAGTCGAGGTCGATTGACGCAATATCCGGATTTTTGCCCTCATTGCACCACACTTCGTACTCATCGACAAAGCTGTTCATTATTTTGTTATCTGAATCTGAGCTGTAAACTATACCAAACAAAATTAAATCCCCCTCACATATTGTACCGTTTTATCCCTGAAAAATTTGCAGTAAAACAGCGAAATGGCGGGTTAGTTAAAACCCGCCTGTTTAATTACATAATTAAATTGTTCGCCTATCAACCGAAAGCGGCTGTGAACGGCTTGTCGTTGTAGATTCTTGCGATAGCCTCTGCAAATGTAGGAGCAACAGGAAGAATTGTGAACTTGTCAATCATCTTTTCCTTCGGAACAGGAATTGTGTCAAGAAGAACAACTTCCTTGATGGCACTGTTCTGGATTCTCTCGATTGCAGGACCTGAAAGAACTGCGTGAGTAGCACAAGCGTAAACCTCTGTTGCGCCACCCTTTTCAACAATAGCGTTAGCGGCATTGCAGAGAGTACCTGCTGTGTCGATCATATCGTCAACGAGGATAACCTTCTTACCCTTAGCATCACCGATGATGTTCATAACTTCACAAACATTAGCCTTTGGTCTTCTCTTGTCGATAATAGCAAGACCTGTGCCGATTTTTGAAGCGAAGTTTCTTGAACGGGTTACAGAACCGAGGTCGGGAGATACAACGATATAATCATCATTTTTGCCGCCGATTTTCTCTCTCATATGGTTTGCGAGAAGTGAAGCACCCTGAAGGTGGTCAACAGGAATGTTGAAGAAGCCCTGAATCTGATTTGCGTGAAGATCCATTGTAAGCACACGGTCAGCACCTGCACAGGTGATGATGTCTGCACAAAGCTTAGCCGAGATCGGATCTCTTGCCTTAGCTTTTCTGTCCTGTCTTGCATAGCCGAAGTATGGCATAACAACTGTGATTCTTGCAGCGGATGCACGCTTCATGGCATCAATCATTATGAGCATTTCCATAAGATTGTCGTTGACGGGAGCACAGGTTGACTGAACAATAAAGCAGTCGCTGCCACGAACAGATTCGTGAAGAGAAACAGAGATTTCGCCGTCTGAGAACTGTGTACAGTCACTCTTACCAAGCGGCAGACCGAGACAGCCTGCAATTCCCTGAGCTACATCAACATTTGAACTGCCGGTGAAAATTTTAATGTCCTTACCGTGAAAATTCATTGCAATAACTCCTTTGAATTTTAATGTGTGTAGTATATGTTTACCAATGATTAACCGAGCAATTAACAGCTGTAACCCTTTGCTCTTGCAATTTCGTTAAGCTGTTCAAGCTGAGCCGGATCGTTTGCACCCAGAACCGTATCACTGCACTGAGCCGTGAATGCTCCGACCTTTCTTCCGTCCTCAAGCAAAAGCTTGATTGCGTCGGGAAGATAATATTCCTTTGCGCTGTTATCCGACTTGATTCTGTCGAGAACCGAAAGAAGAAGCTGACAATCAAACCAGAATCCGCCCGAGTTTACTTCATTTATTTTGAGAGTTTCCTCATCGGCGTCTTTCTGCTCAACAATTGCACGCAGATTTCCGTTTTCGTCACGGACAATTCTGCCGTAACCTGTCGGATCGTCAACCTTTGCGGAAATAACCGTTGCGGCACAATCGTTCTCAATATGAGCCTTTAGGGAATCCTCAATAGTCTTGCTGTCCATAAACGGAGCGTCGCCGTTGAGAATAACAACATTGCCGCTGTGCTTTTTAAGGAAATCCTTTGCCATCATCACAGCGTGACCTGTTCCGAGTCTTTCAGCCTGAAACACGCTTTCAACGGAAAAATCGAGGGTTGAAAGATACTCTTCGACACACTCTTTTTTAAAGCCCTTAACAACACAGATGTCATCAATACCGGCTTTCCTTAAAGCCGACATAACCCAGCAGAGCATCGGTCTGCCGAGCACCTCCGACAATGTTTTCGGTTTGTCGGATTTCATTCTTTTGCCCTCGCCGCCTGCGAGGATAACGGCACAATTCTTCATTTTTTCTCCTTTTATCTGTGACAAAACAACAAAGATGCAGACAGTCCTGTCACAAGGCACTCGTTCATACCATAATATTATCTCACAAAAATCACAAATTTCAAGAGAAAATTACAAAAATCGGGCAAAAAAAGGCATTTTAAACGATTTATACAATATTGTCGAAAATAAAACCTGTTTTTTATAAGAAAAAAGTTTGAAAAAAATATAGCTATTTTGACCAAAGTTTGTTATAATATTCGATAGGCTTATACAAGCAGGCAGGTTTTACCAAGGGGTAAGTCTGCCACAGCCGTATATCTAAATTTATTTTTTAGGAGGATTACCAGTTATGGCAAACAAATGGGTTTACCTTTTTACAGAAGGTAATGCTAACATGCGTGAGCTCCTCGGCGGTAAGGGTGCCAACCTTGCAGAAATGACAGGTCTTGGACTTCCTGTACCACAGGGCTTCACAATTACAACAGAAGCTTGTACTCAGTATTATGAGGACGGCAGAGAAATCAACGCTGAAATTCAGGGTCAGATCAACGAGTACATCGTAAAGATGGAAGAGATTACAGGCAAGAAGTTCGGCGACAAGGAGAACCCCCTCCTCGTTTCAGTTCGTTCAGGTGCTCGTGCTTCAATGCCGGGTATGATGGATACAATCCTTAACCTCGGTCTTAACGAAGATGTTGTTGAAGTTATCGCTAAGAAGTCAAACAACCCTCGTTGGGCTTGGGACTGCTACAGAAGATTCATTCAGATGTATTCTGACGTAGTTATGGAAGTAGGTAAGAAATATTTTGAAGAGCTCATCGACAAGATGAAGGCTGAGAGAGGCGTTACTTATGACGTAGAGCTTACAGCTGACGATCTTAAGGAGCTTGCAGGCCAGTTTAAGGCTGAATACAAAGAGAAAATCGGTCAGGACTTCCCTGACGATCCTAAGGAACAGCTCATGGGCGCAGTTAAGGCTGTATTCCGTTCATGGGACAACCCTCGTGCAAACGTTTACCGTCGTGACAACGATATCCCTTATTCATGGGGTACTGCAGTTAACGTACAGTCAATGGCATTCGGTAACATGGGTGACGATTGCGGTACAGGTGTTGCATTTACAAGAGATCCTGCTACAGGTGAGAAGAAGCTCATGGGTGAGTTCCTCATCAACGCACAGGGCGAAGACGTAGTTGCAGGTGTTCGTACTCCTATGCCAATCGCTAAGATGGCTGAAGAGTTCCCGGAAGCTTTCGAGCAGTTCCAGAATGTTTGTCAGACACTCGAAAACCACTACAGAGATATGCAGGACATGGAGTTCACTGTTGAAAACAAGAAGCTCTATATGCTCCAGACAAGAAACGGTAAGAGAACAGCTCAGGCTGCTCTTAAAATTGCTTGTGACCTCGTTGACGAGGGCATGAGAACAGAAGAAGAAGCTGTTGCAATGATCGATCCTCGTAACCTTGACACACTTCTTCACCCACAGTTCGATGCTGCTGCTCTTAAGGCTGCTACACCAATCGGTAAGGGCCTCGGCGCTTCTCCGGGTGCTGCTTGCGGTAAGATCGTATTCACAGCCGAAGATGCTGAAAACTGGAACGCTAACGGCGAAAAGGTTGTTCTCGTTCGTCTTGAAACTTCACCTGAGGATATCACAGGTATGAAGGCTTCACAGGGTATCCTCACAGTTCGTGGCGGTATGACATCACACGCTGCCGTTGTTGCTCGTGGTATGGGTACATGCTGTGTATCTGGTTGCGGCGACATTGCAATGGACGAAGCTAACAAGAAGTTCACACTCGCAGGCAAGGAATTCCACGAGGGTGACTACATTTCAATCGACGGTTCTACAGGTAACATCTACGACGGCGTTATCCCAACAGTTGACGCTACAATCGCAGGTGAGTTCGGCAGAATCATGGCTTGGGCTGACAAGTACAGAACTCTTAAGGTTAGAACAAACGCTGATACACCTGCTGACGCTAAGAAGGCTCGTGAGCTCGGTGCTGAAGGTATCGGTCTTTGCCGTACAGAGCATATGTTCTTTGAAGAGGACAGAATCGCTGCATTCAGAGAGATGATCTGCTCAGATACAGTTGAAGAAAGAGAAGCTGCTCTTGACAAGATTCTTCCTTATCAGCAGGGCGACTTTGAGGCTCTTTATGAGGCACTCGAAGGCAATCCTGTAACAATCAGATTCCTTGATCCGCCGCTTCACGAGTTCGTTCCTACAGAGGAAGCTGACATCGAAAAGCTCGCAGCTGCTCAGGGTAAGAGCGTTGAAGACATTAAGACAATCATCGCTTCACTCCACGAGTTCAACCCAATGATGGGTCACCGTGGTTGCCGTCTTGCAGTAACATATCCTGAAATTGCAAAGATGCAGACAAAGGCAGTTATCCGTGCTGCTATAAATGTTCAGAAGGCACACGCAGACTGGACAGTTGAGCCTGAAATCATGATTCCGCTCGTATGCGATGTTAAGGAACTCAAGTTCGTTAAGAAGGTTGTTGTTGAAACAGCTGACGCTGAAATCGCTGCTGCAGGCATCGACCTCAAGTACGAAGTTGGTACAATGATCGAAATTCCAAGAGCTGCTCTTACAGCTGATGAGATTGCTACGGAAGCTGACTTCTTCTGCTTCGGTACTAACGACCTTACACAGATGACATACGGCTTCTCAAGAGATGACGCAGGTAAGTTCCTCAACGCTTACTATGATGCTAAGATCTTCGAGAACGATCCGTTCGCTAAGCTTGACCAGACAGGCGTTGGCAAGCTCATGGAAACAGCTATCAAACTCGGTAAGCCTGTAAACAACAAGCTCCATGTTGGTATCTGCGGTGAGCACGGCGGCGATCCTTCTTCTGTTGAGTTCTGCCACAAGATCGGTCTTGACTATGTATCATGTTCACCGTTCCGTGTTCCGATTGCTCGTCTTGCTGCTGCTCAGGCTGCTATCGCAAACAAGTAATCCACACAGGATGTATTGACAGGTAACTTAATACAAATTTATTCCTGATATAAATTTGACCTTGCAGATTTTACTCTGCAAGGTCTTTTTTATGTCTTATAAAAATCTTTAAAGGTTTCCCACAATTTATATAACGGCGTATTTTGAAAATTTTTATTGTTTTTGCAAAATCTATTGATTTTACATTTGTTCTTGGGTATAATACCAAATCACGATTTAGTAAATCAAGATTAGATAGCATAAGAGGTGTTTTTATGTTTATAGGCAGAGAAACCGAGCTAAAATTTCTGAACGATAAATACAATTCAGACGGTGGACAGGAAAGACAACAATAAGGGATAAAAACACAGCAAACGGACTTAGAATCGGAAAAACAGAAATAGATATTTTATGTATCGACCAAAAAGCAGAAAATTATTTAGTTGGGGAATGCAAATTCAAAAAAGAAGCATTTACCTATGCAGAATATCTGAACACACTTGCAAAATTAACGCCATTGAAGGAAAAGACACAGTTTTATTATGCACTGTTCTCTGAAAACGGTTTTGATGAAAAGATAAAAGCCGATACAAAATCAAGTGGCACACTTCTCTTTTCCCTTGAACAAATTGTCAATTACAGTTGACATATATTTTGAATTAACTTAAAAACCGCTCTCGAATATGAGAGCGATTTTTTCGCAGTAACATTAAATTTTAAAGCCATTCTGTAGTTTTATAGATTATCCTGCCAATATTTCAACTCTTTTCTCAATAAGCGACACAAGCCTCTTTTTCATATCATCCGACACATAAGATTCATTGCACATAACAATATATTTATCCTTGAGTTTTGTGATTTTCGCAATCATTTTCTCAGCAGATTTTTTGTTAAGTCCTATTGTTTCGGCAAAAATCAGAAAATCTTTTCTGCGAATATTCTGTTTTTTACCATTAACAGTTAAAGCAAGCTGCTCCGGATCTTCAGGAATTACAACATTTGTCGAAAGCATATCGTATGCGGCTGACAAAAGATATTTACTGCTTGCTTCGGTTGTTTCAATCAGCGAAAAGTTTTTTAAATGCATATCCGAATTACCGACAGCAAACGAAAATACAACACGCAAAAACAGCTCCGCCATATCCAACCCTTTTTCTTCGGAATAATTCGCAACAATTTTGCCACAACGCTCATATGAACCACGATATTTATCTTCTGTAAGCCTCCCGTCCAATTGGCAAAAATCTTCCATAGCAAGCATTTGTCCGTCAATTCTGTCAATACGCTTTGTTATATACGCAAAAGCATTGCCCTGTGAATGCAGACGAAGCAAGGCGAATGGTACAGTCTTTATACCGCTGACTTTTGCCATTTGCATAACAAGGTATTCCATTTCGGGGAGTGCGGAATATTCATCAGTTTGCGGTTTAAGGATATATCCGGTCGGATAGTTAACAAGCGTCAACCGAGGATTCTCCTCTTTTGAAAGATGCAATGACAACTTTTTTTGTACCCCGGGAACGGTAAAACCTTTGCCCGTAGTATCCAAAGCAATCTGATTCAAAGTTTCCTTTGACACATCAATATCGGGAAATTTTGTCATTCCAAAAAATGATTTAACACAAGCTGTATGCCAACCGTATTCATTCCCGTTACGAAGTTCTTTCCCGCAACATAGGCAACGGCTCATCTTCTCTCCCCCTCAATTCTCACATTTCCTATTGGATCTTTACAGGCAACAAGCAGTAATCCGAATCTGTCTTTACTGTCAACTTTCCAGTTATGGCTGACGATATCAAGTAACCATCCCTCCGGAATCAAACCGTCAAAAAACGGGAAAATTATTTTTGATGTGTATTCTTCCTTTTGAAGAGGCAAAGTCAGGCTTACTGCAGTTGGATTTTCGCTTTCAAGATAATCATTATCATAGACAAACGAATAACCAAAATCTTTTTCCTTTAAAACTCCTGCAAAGTTGTTCCTCACATATACATACGCTGTTCTGTATGCTTCCATCAGTCATCCTTCTTTCCGGGAACAGCCTCCATGCCAAACATTGAGAGTGCTTGATTTACCTTGTCCATACGAACTGTTTCCTTGCCTTGTTCAAGTTCACGAACAAAACGAAGTCCCAGCCCGCTTCTGATTGCAAAGTCCTCTTGAGTGAGTCCTGCTTCTTTTCTTTTTTGTTTAATAAATTCAGCAATTTTATTCATATCATTATTATACACCCTATCGGGTATAATTTCAATATCATATTATCTTAACAGATACATTATACCCGATAGGGATTGTTTTATGCGCTGAATCCATAATTTATACCCGATGAGGTATAATAATAGCAAAAATATAATTAAGCCTAAGCGTTTGCAGAGTGCTTTTTATAAGAATTTATATTCACACAGAAAAATGACAAGCTGAGATTTTTCAACTTGTCATTTTTATTTTTGGTCATGGTTATTTAATTATTTGAATGGTTTTGCAAAGCTGCAAAATTTATTAACATAGCTTGATTAAAATTTTAATCAGGATTTTATGCATTTATATAAGAAATTATCACATTAAGATGCAACGGAAAATCTGCATTCACACGCTTTTCTATGAGCTTCTTCTCTGCGTCTGTTTTTGTATCCGAAATTTTAATATCCACACGGTTTCTTGTGGGAGCTTCAGCAATTGTAAAATTTTCCACACCGTAACCTCTGACAATTCTTTTGAAATCGTCGGGAGTGCATTTTCCGCCAACCTTCTGCTCAGATATTTTAAGCATTTCCCTTCGTTTTTCAAGCGGATAATCGGCATTGATTTTACCGACAAATCTTTCCCTTTCGGTAATTCCGCAGTTTTCCGCTGTGTCAATAAACAACTCCCGTTCCATAGTTTCAAGCATATCAAATTCCGTGTTCAAACCCTCTGCATATGCCAAAAGTTCCGCTCTGATATTTGATTTTGCCGTAACTTTGTAAAGCCCCGTACATTCCAATTTGGTTTTCATCGAATCAAAGCTGTTCATCACTTCACCCCAATCGTAACTGTTCCGACAGTAAAGCATTGCGATTTTGCCACCGTCACATCCTGCATATCCGTGTTCCAGTTGTAGTTGGTTATACAACCCGTGTCAATCAATCTTGCCCCGAGCTCCGACAATCTGAATGTTCCGCCGATAGGGATTGAATTTACATATTCCGCAAAGGCATTTTTGAGCAACTCCTTGACTTCATTGGAAGAATATCCGTCCTCCGCATAGGCAACAACACTCATATTGCAGGCGGTACGCTGGGCATTTGCCACAATAACATCAACATTAAGCTCTCTCTGCTTTTCCAAAAGCAACTGAACCTTTGCAACAACATTCGTACCCAATGATGCATCCGCACCCGTGACATAGACATTAACCGTACCTACTCCCCTCGCTTTGCCGACGGCACTCGCCTTTGCAACACCGTCAACCGTGAGTGCAAGCTGTTCGTAATATGCCGCATTCGTGCCGTTGGAGGTGTTTATATATGTATCTCTTATGCGTTTGCGAAGTTCATCGTCCGTTTCGGCATCGCAACCGCCCGTAAATTTCTCACGGTTTGTAACCGTTTCAATCTCTGTCGGCACACTCACGGGAACAACCGCACAGCCAAGCCCGATATTACCGTTACTTCCCGCCTGTTCAGCCTCGGCATAAACACTCACAAGCGTGTTGCCGGCACTGATTTCTTCATCCTCGGTCGTAACAAATCGTACCGGCACAAGGTCAGCCGTAGCCACAACACACCCCTTTGGAATTACAATATCGTGACTGCACGGCTGAGAAATATTGAAGGTAATTTCTCCCGTTGACTTCATCGCCTTTTTGCGTTCAATACCCCTCTGCGATGCGAGTTTGTCAAGGCATTCACCGCTTGCGCTCACTGCAAACATCTGTTTTTTCCACCATTCAAGATTCGTCTGTAGCTTAAAAATCTCGCCGGCAAGCACCTTGAGCCTGATTGCAATGTCGCTCACCTCGTTAAAGCTGTCACCCGTTTCATGCTCATAGGCATTCTTCATTCTGCCGTAAATTTCATCATAAGTTTCCATTTATCTGCACCTCCCTTGTAATATTGTCAACCGTAAGGTCAATCGTAATCTTTTTGCCAACCGACTTAACGCTTGCATAGGTATTTTTCATTTTTGCAAGCGATTCATTTGCAAGCAGTTCAGTCTGCTTTGCCGAGAGTGTTTTGTCCTGCAAAAGCACCTTTGAACCGAAATTTCTGTCATAGACAAATCCGCCGAGTTTTGCCGAAATGCAAAGCACAGCCTGTTGGAATTTTGCGTCACTCCCCTCGAGCAATACCGTATTGCCCGAAGAGCCGATAACGATATCACCGTTTTTAATCATCGTATCCCTCATACTACACCGCCTTGCCGTTGACAAGAACCCTGCCGTCATTTTTCAGCACAATACTCGCTCCGCCCTTTGACGAGAGCATAACCTCGCCCTCATCAAGTTCAACATTTTTCGCAAGCACGCCAAGGCTCACTTCGCCGTTAGCAAGCGGCAAAACAACCGCCGACTCTCCCACGGGAACAACGCTTGCAAAGCCATACGGCACGCAACATTTTATCCCCCTGTGTTCTTCCGAGGAATCCACCGAAACCGTGTTTCCCGAACTCTTCACACCGCCCTTTTCGGCTTTCGGGGCGGTAATCGAATTTTTAGTAATGTAATTCATCAGCCACATCGCCGTTCTCCTTTCCAAGCACAACCGTTGTGCTTTCACCGTTTTTTCCAAGTGAATATTTAACGCTTTTCACCACCAAGCCCTCTCTTTTTCCGATAAGAGAGTCATCAATCACAGCCCTTCTGCCGACAATTCCGCACAGACATTCTGCACATTCAAGCATTATTTCAAAGCTCTGCCTGTTGCCGTTTTCAATCATTCTGTCGGCTGTTTTTACCGCATTGTTATCGAGAAAAGCGTTTACATATCTCACCCTTTTAATCCTGTCGGCAACGCATTTGTTGCTTATAACGCTCTTGTAACCGCCGTATTCCTCGGTGCGTAGTTTGATTTGCGAAATAACCTTGCACGGCTTTATGTACTCACGGAGAGATGTGTAGCCTACTCCGTTTCTGCCGAACACAATCGGCTTTGCACCGCCGTAAGTTCCGCACATCAAGGCAAATCCCGCACCCGTAATTCTCAGACTTTTGCCGTATCTGCCGTTGCAGAATTTTTCAAGCACCTGCCACTCGGTCATGCCCTTTTCAATTTTGATTGTGCCCATAAACGGATGTTCGTCACCGTCATATCCGACAATTCCGAACGGCTTTAAATGCCTTTCAAAAATGAACTTTGCCGCCGGGTTCACATATGTAACAGGCTCTGCCTCATTGTCGAGAAGCCTTCCGGCAAGACTTCTTGCACTCAGCCTTACAATCGCACCGTCGGTTCTCACAATGCTGACAATCTCGTCAGCCTGTCCCACAAACAAAAGCGACTTGCCGTCATAAGCCTCAAGCATATCGGCATTTCCGAATTTTTCGTCATACGGAACAGTCATCACAAGCTCATCGGCAGGCACATCAACATCTGCCGAAATTTCTGCCGTGAGAACATTTTTAATTTCACACCTTTTGCCGTTTTTATCAGTAAAAAAGTAAGTCAGCACAGCTTAACCCTCCTCGTTCCGAGGTTTTCATCGGGAAACTTAACATCGGGATTCAGTCGCACAAGCTCGTCAATTTTCACTCCTGTTTTGTATGCAACATCCCACAGGGTTTGTCCGTTTTCACAGTCAAAATATGTAATTACCGTTTTCTGCTTTTTCTCCATAACCTCACGGAACACAAAGCCGTATTCAAGCACATTCGGCTTTGGCTCGCCCTTTATTTCAAGCTTTTCAAACACAGCATAAATGCTCGGCAGGTTTGGCACGGAGAGCACTTCTTTTCCGCTGTTTCTGAACACCTCAAACAGCCTTTCAAACTGTTCTGCACAATTCTCGCCGTACAGCTGTCCCGAACCGCTGATTTTCATATTCTTCCGCCCCATATCCTGAACGGAAGATTCGCCGAACGGACTTTTCATTTCTGCAACGCTCTTGTCACATTCAAAGCTGATATTCTGCGGATTGTGATGCCACACATATTCACCGAATTTCATCGGCACCTGTTTCATCGGCTTTTCGCCTCCTCTTCTTCGTCAAGTCTGCGACTGTAACGGCGGCTTTCCCTTTCAAGGAATTCACCTAACATTTCGGTATCTTTACCGCCGTTCTCAGACTCCGCAAGCCTGTAAAGTTCGTCTGAATTTTTATCATTCATATAATTTCCCTCTCGTCGGCACTGATTCTCACGGTTGCAAGAATACTTCCTCTGCCCTGAGTAACACTTGAAAATTCAAGCACTTTGCAATCCGTGTAAATGATTTTCTTCTTTGCAAGGTCAAGTTCAAGACTTTTAAAGCTGTCACGCCCTAAAAACGGAGTTTCATCCGTAATCTTCATCACAAAGGTAAGTTCCCATTCATTTGAAACAATCCTTTCAACGGGCTTGTCATTGAAAAATTCCTTGATTTCCGTGAAGGAGTTCTTTCTTGTACAGGTCGCCCTTTCAACACCGCCGAGAATTTTCCCCTCACATTTCAACACAGCATTTCCGCAGTTTTCAAATTCAAAGCCGTCCATTTAAACCTCCTCGCAAAGACAGAATTCCATATTAAAACTCACCGTTCTGTAAATTGCGTTCATATCGGGATCAAATTCAATTGATGCCGCCTCGCTGTGGGTAATCGTCTTTTCCGCATCGGCAGTTTTAAGTCCGAGAAGAATTTCGCTTACCACTTCCGAAAGACCGCTTCCGTTCTCGGTTGCAGGAGCATACACCCTGATTTCAACTCCTGCATTGTAGCTTTCACCCTTGATAGACGGCGAAAGGTATCCGCCGATATAACTTTTCTCCGTTGACATATCTCTCACCGACACAACGGCAATCATTCCGTTCACGGGTGACGGTGCTTCATCAGAGCCGTATTCTCTTATAAATCTGACATTTTTCAAAGCCTCATTTACCTTTAAGCCTGCAATAATACGGTCAACCTGTTTCTCAATTCGATTCAAAATCATCCCTCGTTTCTTCTCTGTATGCACACAGAACAGCCCTTACATAAATCGGATTGTCCTTCACATAATATTTTTCGCACCTTTTAACAGTATATTTACCGTTTTCACTTTCTATTACGCTTTTTCCCGAATTAAGCAAAACATCGGGCGGTGCAATAAATAAAAACAGCTTCGTTTTTCTCATACCGAGTCTATGCCGTACATTGTCGGAGTTTTGATTATAGTTGTATCTCAAAGGTGAGATAAAAGCCTTTGTCCTAACCGATTTACCGCCGTTTTTAACGGTAACATCACAGCCGTATCTGTTTAATATTTTCCCGATAGACGGTGAAATATTCATCATATCACCCCAAGCAAAAATTTTTCTCTGCCGATAAGATCCTGCGACTTGTCGGCATATTCCCTCCACAGCTTTTCGGCACGGCTTTCGCCGTCCGCAGATGATGAAATTTTCAAATCACCTGCGGAAAAAGAAGAAATGCTGTCATCATTGCAAAGGGAATACAACTTAAAAGCGTAAACGGCACACAGGTTTTCAAGTCTTAATTCGTCATCTTCCGAAAGATTTCCCTTCGTAACAATCGAATTAACATACACCACGGCATCGTCAATAATGCTCTTCCATTTGTATGTTTCAGCACCGTCAATACCGCTGTATAAGGCAAAACGCTTTGTAATGTTTGCAATGTTCAAGGCAATCCCTCCTTAACAGCTCATCACCTTTGACGCCTCTGTAAAGATTTTTGAAAAACCTGCGGTACAGGTAACTGCGGCTCTTTCAAGCTGACGGTCAATAAGCTTGTCGTAATCTGTAACAACGCCTCCTGCCTGAACCATTTCAAGCGCACAGTTTTTGTCAAGACCGATAATCTTACCGCCCACAAGCTCGGGAGTGTGAAGAAGGCTTGCACCGAGAGGTGTAATCATTCTGCCCGTAGCCTGAAAATCAAGGCCTGCGTTTGAATCCTGAAGCTGAGAAAGCGAAAGAATCTTCTGCATTTCGGGAGTTGACGCAAGAATTGTGTTGAGCTCATACGGAGCAAGCTCTGTCCAAAGCTTTAAAAGGTCCTCATATGTAACCTTGCCGCCTGTTGCAACATTAAGTGTGCCGGCGGGATTTTCATTGCCGTCACCGTTCACAAGCACATCAATCGCATCTTTAAGCTGTGCTCTTGCAATATATGCGCCAATCTGATTGAGTGTTACGGTAAAGAGGTCAAGGCGCTGAAAGCGAAGCGCCTCATATGATGCAACAAGCATTCTGCCACGCTTGTGAAGCTTAACAAGGTTTTCTCTTGTCTTAACCTCAGTCTGCGGAATCTTTGCACCCTCGCCGACGAGTTTAAGACTCTTGTCATCCTCACTCGGAACAGATGCAATACTGCGGTAATCCATCCCCTCAATGTCTGTCACGGTTGCCACAAGATTTGGGAGAATATCCGCTCTCTCCATGCCCTGCATGACGGCTCTGCTCACATATTCGGGGAAAAGTGCCGCAGAGTTTGAACTCTGAAAAAACTTTTCAACGCAGTCGCTGTTTCTGCCCTTAACCTTAATGTCAAAGCGTTTGAGCTGACGGGAAAATGCGTCAAGTCCCTCAAGTGCAGTACCTCTGTAATTTTCTGACGGATCAAGCTTTTCAAGTGCGCCCGAAATTCCGCCCTTTGTCTGATACATACCCTTTTCAATTGTAATATTTTCAAAATTTGCCATAATATCTTCCTCCCCTTATCAAAGAATAAATCCGACTGATGTGTCTGTTGAGTCAAGCACAAGGTACTCTCTGCCGGTTGTTGTAACCGACACACCGCCGACTGCCGTTGCAGAAAGCTTTTTGTAGCCGACGGCGATTTTCTTGTCGCTCTTAACCTTTACATAGCCCGAAAGCTGAACAACCGCATAACCGCCTCTCACGCTTACGCACACACCGCAAAAGTTCTCGCTTGCGTCACATTTTGCAACAGTGCCGTTGTCCTTCATCTTAACAGGCACGCCTGCCTCCGTAATTGTTTTGTCTGCAATAAATGTTGCGGCATTTTCGCCGAAACCGTTAAAATTTACATTCATAAATAATACCTCCGTTAAATACTGAACTGACCGTTTTCCACGGTGTTATTTCTCTTGTCCTGCTTGCAGTAAAGCTGCGGAACAGGCTCAAAAGCTGCTTTCTTTTTCTTTTCAAATGCTGACTTAAATTCTCTGAGCTGTTCAATTGTCATGCTCTTTGCAACGCTCTCCATTGTTTCGCCCGAAATGTCAGGCTGAACAAAAGCGGCAAGTCCCACAACATCACGGGTAAGGCTTTCACGGTACAGCACACCGTCCTTAGCCGACTTTTTAAGCCCGTCAATATATTCGCACAGCTTTCCGCTGTCGCTCTCATCAAGTGCAAAAGCCTTTTTGTTTTCAATGGCTTTAAGAATTTTCTCCATATCATTTTCCTTTCCAAAAAATTTGTGACTTTTCGTAATGCCTGCCCTCTTTTGTGACGGCACGGCAACAAAGCTCCATTCGTATGCGTCATACGGGTTCACAAGTTCACCGCAACAAAGCTTTGAGCCATAAACCTCGCCCTTTTTGTGAGTACACATCGAGATGTCCTCACCGCACACATTGCACACAACCCTGTCAACGGCACAGCCAACGCTTACTTCCTTGATAATTCCGCTGTCAATCGCAAGTATAATATCCTTGTTGCTCTCACAAACGGGAAGATATGCCCTTGCCTTGAGCCTGTAGTAATCGTCACCCAAAGCTGTTTTCTGACCGTCGATTTTCTCAACCTTACAGCTGAAAATTCTTGCCGTCTGATTTTTGGCACTCGGATTGTGGTCAATAATTCCTGTCTTGCCGACAAAAAGCTTTTCAAGCTCATAAAGCGAATCTGTTGTAAAGCGTTCGCCGTCACGGTCAACATCGTTGTCACACAGCACAACCGAAAACGCATACACCTCATTTTTTGCAAGATTTCGCCTTGTAAAGCGGTTAATCAGTTCGAGTTCATCATCGCCGACAGTCTGATTTTCACCGTCAACAACACCCGAAACACCGCTTTTAATAAGTTTGTTATCCTTCATTCTGCACCTCCGCTCCAATCTGTCTTTCAATGTTCATCGCATTTGCATTGTTAAGTCTTGCCTGAGAAAGCTCAACCGCATCCTGAAGATTAATCTTGTCCCACTCAATCTTAAAGCTGTCGTTATAACCGCACATTTTAAGATGAGCCGACACAATTTTTGTAATCACGGGTTCAAGCACTGTGCGGTAGTAGGCAAGCTCGCTTGTGAGAATATCCGCCTGCTGTTCGCTCATTCTCTCCGTACTCGACCACGAAATGCCGAGCAGGAACGGCGGAATACCAAGCTTTGCAATAATCTGCTCAAGAATATGCCTTACGGGAATGTCACAGTCGGGCATATCACTTTCAGCACCGATAACCTTAACGCTGACATCGCCGACCGATACAAAATCACACACGCTGTCGCTTCTCATCGCCTTTTTCCACTCATCGGCAACCGCCTGTGCATTTTCTCTGCTCACAGCCGAACCGTTTGAATCGGGATTGAGAGTAACCGCAAAACGGATATCGCCAACCCTCTCCCAGTTTGTTTTTACCGACTCAAAAATTCTCAAAAGTATTGAGCTGACAAACGGCAGACCGCTGAGTATGGAAGTACCGCACACCGTACCCGGCTTGGGATTAAGCAGGGTTGCAAAAATCCTTTCGGGATGCTTAGGTTCTTCGGCTGTACCGTTGCCGAGTGTGTAAACCGCAAGCTTCAGCGGAGAAGAATCCGCTCTGATTTCAACATCGTCAAGGCTTGCATTGTACAATGCACAAATTCCTTCACCGCCACTATCGGGAACAATCTCACCGACCGCCTGTCCGTAGGTGAGAAGCGAATCAAGATAGCAAAGCACAAAGCTTTCAAGCCCCATCATTTCACCGTTTGTGCGGACATTTTTAACAAAGCTGTCGGCAATCTTCTGACTTTCAGCCGATGAAGTCACAATTTTGAATCCGCCGATAAGTCTGATAATTTTGCAGAGTGCCGCATCAATAATCGGCACAGACTCACGCAAAGTTGTGTACAGCTGCCTTTCCGTTCTCGTCTGAACGGCAAATCGTGAGAAAATCGGCGAATTATTTCTCGTTTCTCTCAAAACGGTCTGCACCGTCTTTATGCTCTCGGTCTTTTTATTTTTTCTGCCAAGCCTCAAGCTGTTTCCTCCTGTCTTTTGGTTGCAACGGCAAAGAATCCGTCACAACCGTAAATTTTCGTGGCAACAAAATATCTTATGTCGTCCATTGCATGATCGTTTTCCTTAACAGGTGCGTCACTGCGCCCCGAGCCGTCCCAACGGTAAAGCGAAAATTCCCTTCTTGCGGCTCTGCAATTTTTGCAGATTCTGATTTTTCTGTCCTTCAAAGCCTGCGAAGTCTGTCTTATGCCGTTGATAACATTGTTTTCAGCCGACACAACCGTGTATTTTCCGTGTCTTCTTATAACCTCAATAAAGCTTGCGGCAGACGGATCGACAATCACACATTCGATTTTCCGCCCGTCAATCAGCTTTTCAAGTCCGTCATAATGCTCCTCGTCGGTTTTTTGAAAGCCCTGAGTGCGTGAGTTGAAGTAGTATTCGTCAACCCTGTACCACACACCGTTTTTTCTGCCCCACAAACCGAATGATGCGGGATTTACAGTACCGTAATCGCACGATACCGCCCAGCTTTCAATGTCTGACGGAATATCGCAGTACATCCTTTCATTGTCCATAAACGGATAAACCGCACCGAAAACGGCTACCCATCTGCCTTTTACGAACCTCTCGTAAAACACACCCGAATACAGGCTTTCATACCGCTTGATAACCTCAGGTTTTAAGGACGGATTGTCCTGCATTGTAAAGTGCAGATATAACGCATTTTTGTCACCGCACTTTTTAATCCATTCACGGTAGAACCAATGCTCAGGAAATTCCGGATTGCAGTTAAACCAAAATCTCGAACCCGACACGGAACATCTCGCCAACGCCTGTTCAACGAATGACCTCGGCATCAACGCAACCTCGTCAAAAAGCACACCCGAAAGCGTCATACCCTGAATGAGTGATGCGGATGACTCGTCCTTGCCACCGAAAAGATAGAACCTGTTCATCACCCCGTTAATACTCACGGTCAGAATATTCTGCGACAGCTTTTCTTCACACCTAAAGCCGAGTGATTTCAAAATCGGAATCACGGGCGTAATCATATTTCGCCTTAAAGAACGGATTGTCTTTCCGCAAAGTGCAAAGTCCGAATTTGCAAAATCGTAAAAGCTCCACAAAATGAACGACAGCGACATACAAAAAGTCTTTCCGCTACGCACAGCACCGTCACAGATGATTGCGTCCCTGTCACGAAAAACCGACTCCCTGTTCCACCACGAAAGCACGGTAAGCTGTTTTTTAGAAAAAGCTTTAATTTCCATTTTCCCTGTCATTCACCGCCCTTGCGCTGTTTGAAATGGCGTCAAAAAGCTGTTTTGCGCCTGTTTCATGCTCTCCGCCGGCACCGAGTTTTTCAAGTGCCTTTAGCCTGTCAAAAAACTTGATTTCCATTGAACCGTCCTTCGGTCTTTTAATTTCCGACACAAGGAACAAATCCATTCCCTCAAGATCCTCCTTGCTCGGTTCACTTTTGTAAAGCAAAGAAATTGCATCGCAAATGCTCCCGAAAGCCAACCGCTGATACCCTGCAGCCGCCATGTTGGCAAGGGATTTTTCTCTTAGCCGTGACAGCCGTTCAAGCTCGGCTGAAATTTCGGGACGGCAGATAAGCTCTTCCCCCTTCTGCTCACAATCCCCCGTGTAGCCTGCCTTTTCTGCGGCAAGCTCGGAATTTCCCGAACCGAGAAATAAACTGCAAAACTTCTTTTCCCTACCTGTCAATTTTCTGATATCTCGTCACCTCCGTTTTTCGAGAGGCCTTATCAACGCCCCTCACTTATACCTGCAAAATTCAAAAAAATTGCATACTTTAATGCAATTTTCAAAAATATTTTTAAAAATAATTAGTCACAACCAAAAATCAATCGCAAAGATATCCCCCTAATCCCCTAACAGCAAGCCGTCTTTTCCAAATCAGATAATAAAAAAACCGTGTGTACTTTTTCTGTACACACGGTTTTGTGTTATAGTCGGTATATTTACTTGAGCATTTTAAGGATTTCGTCCTTTTCACGATAGCCTACTGACTTATTGACAAGCTGACCGTTTTTGAACACCATAAGAGTCGGGATACTCGACACATTATACTGCATTGTAAGGTCGGGTTCTTCGTCAACATTAACCTTGCCGACAAGAATTTTGCCGTCATATTCGTCAGCGATTTCTTTCACAATCGGGGCAATCATCTTGCACGGGCCGCACCATGTTGCCCAAAAGTCTACAAGCACGGGGATATCCGACTGCAAAACCTCCTGCTCAAAAGTTTCTTTGTAAAGCTCTATTTCCATAACAATCCTCCTGTTCGGTTATTTTAATCTTTAGATTTGTAGTAAAGCATACAATGACAAAAGCCTTCAAAATCAGGATCGGCAATTTGCTCCTTGAATTCCTTGCACATACACTTGTATTCCTCTGTACGCTGAATCCTGCACGGGCAGTAACCGCCTGTCCTCTTCAAGCCCTCTTTAACTGTCTTTACTGTTTCTTTGTCGGGATTAAGTGTTATTTTCATCTGCTCACCCCACAATTTTTACGGCGTTTGCCGTTAATCTCTTCCCTTAACTATACTATATATCGCAACCCTAAAATTGTCAAGCATGCGAGTGCCTCGCTCTCCGTTCGTGTAGACAGTTTAATATAACCAAAGTTACGACTCCCGAGATTTGCTTTGTACTAATATTGCACTATGCATGCGAGTGCCTCGCTCTCCATTCGTGTAGACAGTTTGAAACAGTCAATACTGCTACTCCCGAGATTTGCTTTGTGCTAATCGCTCTCTGTTCGTGAAGATAGTTTTTCTGTAATGCAAAACATATTATGCCCGAGCGTAACATTGTCACCGTCTGCACCATTCAATGTAGTGGCGAACCGTGTTCGCCATTTGTTTTATGTGCAAACATAAAACAAGCCGTAGGGGTAACCTTGCGACTATATTTCTAACGGGAAAACACGGTTCGCCGCTACATATTACACACAACACCCATCACAGCAAAACATTTTTATAAAACAAACCCATTCATCAAGCTGGCGGATGATATCCGCCCCTACGGGTTTGTCGCATTTATATAATTTGTACCGTTACTTGCGTGTGTTCATGGGATCACCTACTGAATTGTGAAAACAATAACTAAAATTATCTAAAGAAAAAACTCTGTTAAATTTTCAAAAATTGCATTAAAATATACATTTTTTCGCCTATTGTGCTTTTAAGTGGAGGCGATTTTATGACAAACTTTTTCATTGTTCCGAACGAGGTGTTTGACCTCAACCTAAAACCTCACGAATTTTCGGTTTTATGCTACATATTGAAGTGCTGCGACAAAACAAAAACCTGCTACCCGTCAATAAAGACCATTGCAAATGCCTGTTCAATTTCCGTAAACACGGCAAGAAAGTGCGTAAACAATCTTTGCGAACGAAACATAATTTCAAAATCGGGCGGTTTCGCGGTCGGAAAATTCGGCAAAATTCAGCCTGCACCCTATATATTTTCTCTCAACTCAGACTTTTACGATATCGGATTTTGCCGTGACAACCTCGTTGAATACTACGCAAATAATGCACCTGCCCCCTGCACGCAACGCAGTACCCCTCTGTAAATTCTGCTCCACCCCCCTGCATCTCCTGAACCACTCCCCCTCACGATTTGCACCCTAATAATACCCATAGAAAAAGACTAAGAGAAAAATACCCAAGGAACAATACCAAATGAATAACTGTAATGAGTGGAATTGAGAGCGGATACTGACGAATTGCATCCTTGTAATCGCAGAAATCTGTGTTATACTTAAGTTGAAAATAATTTGATGAGGTGATAGCATGGTAATAAGAGAGGTTCAGGACAGAGATTTCGTTCAGCTTGCGGAAATGAGATGGACCCATGCTGTTGAGGACGACGAAACTTACGGTGAACACAACACCGACGGTGTAACAAAATCGGTATTTATCGAGGAGTTCGTTGCCTTTTTATACACAAACAAGGAATATAAAATCTTCGTTGCGGAAGATGAGAATGCGAAAATTCTTTCGGCAATGTTTGTATATCTTATTCCGACAATTCCCACCCCGAATGCAAAGCGTGAATTTATTGCGTATCTCACAAAGGTGTTCACGCTTGAAGAATATCGTGGCAAGGGCATCGGCACTCGACTGCTCGATTATGTAAAGAATTACCTTTCGTCAATCAACTGCGAACTTGTCTTTGCATGGCCAAGCGAAAATTCGGCGGAATGGTATAAATCTCATGGGTTTTCCGACACCAACGAAATTTTTGAGTGCAGATTATAACAATAAAAAATATAAGAGAACAATCGGGTTACAGATTTACTTAATGTAAACTTCTGCTACCCGATTGTTATTCTATACCGAGAATATCATGGAAATATTTAAGCGTGGAATATTTGTATTTTCGTTCAAAAGATTTTTTGTCAGCGTTTTCAAAATCTGAAACCGATTTGACATAGCCCTCTATGTATTTTGAAATCTGTTTTTCAATTTTATAAATATTCATTCTGACAGCCTTATATTCATCTGTATCAACGACTGCATTTTCAATTAAATATTTATCATAATCCTCAGGTCTGATAAGAACCGTTTTTGAATAATCAAGCCCCGATGAATCGGCTTTTGACCTTTCTGTATTTTTAAACAGGAACGCATTTTTATGATGAATATGCGACCTAAACGGAACACAAATATAATAATCATTATGAGTTTTAATTAACAAACATCCATATGGGCGCTTGTCTTTTAACATCAATTCTCTGTAATGCGACTGAGGATAGTCTGCTATAAATTGTTTTGACAGATAAATAACGCTGAATATCACTTTAAAATTCCCCTATACCTGACCACATCTAAGATGTCAAAAATATTTTAGAATCTCAGTTGAAGTTATAAATTTCCACTAAACGCTAAAGGGCTAACCCACTATTGAAAAAAGAGCAGACACCGCAAGATGTCTGCTCCAAATCATCGCTCGGTCAATTTTTATTTTACCGATGTGTCAGAACCGTCACACATCATCGTCAATCGGTCATCTTTATTTAGTCACGAGTCAGAACCGTCACTCGTCATCAAACGAAAAGCCATATCGGTTTTTCTATTATTATTTTATCCGAAATATAATTTTTTGTCAAGCATTTTTATGCTGACATAACACTTCGGATACACTTTTATTATAAGCATATTTTTTTAAAATATTACGAACAAATAAAATAACAAAAAAACGGCACCCCGATTTTACTCGGAGTGCCGTAATTAATTTTGATTACAGAATCAGAATCGTGTTGAGTGTGGAATATTCCGCATTATTTAGCGTAAGCAGAATCTCCGCCGATCTGACCGTCGATACCTGTAAATCCGCTTGCGCAGCATACATAAACTCTCATGTTAGCCTTAGCAAGTTCCGGAACTGTAAGTGTACCGTCAGTAACATACTTAACATCACCTGTAACAGCGTCAATATACTTGCCGTTAGGAATGTTCTTGAATGTTGCACCTGAAGAAATTGAAACGAGTGCAAGGCTGTCTGTGTTGTCGTCAGTATAACGGCGAACATAAGACATATCTCCACCTGTTACATATGTGCTTGATGCTGTGTACTGTCCCTTCTGGAGAGCGGGGATAGCACGACGAATAGCATTAACCTTTGAAAGGTGCTTACTGAGCGGGCTTGCAAGAGTGTCAGCAACAGTGCCTGATGCTGTGTACTCACTGAAGTCAGTAGCGTTTACAGTACCCTCAAGATAATCACCGAAGTATGCACGACCTGAGTTTTCAAGAGAAATAAGTGTACCCTTATCAATAAGCTCACCCTTCTTGAACTCAACTTCTGAACCATAGTATACGCAAGGAATACCACGGAATGTGAACATAAGATCCATATTCTCTGCCCATGTCTGTGTACCGCCTGTGAAACGAGTTGTTTCATCCGGCTGTTCAGGAGCATAGTCGTGTGAATCAACATACATTACGCTGTATGTTGCATCATTGTAATACTGGTCGTTGTTAATAGCGAAGTTATAAGCGTTCTTAGCGCTACCGAACATTCTGTGCATCTGGAAGTCAATTGCATCCATGCCTGATGCCATAGAACGGTCGGAACCGTGATATGTAAGACCGTCAAGGTAAGCGTTGTCGCTCTTTGGCTGTGTAGAATCCATATCACCGTTGTAATTATCTTCTTCAAGATAATGCTGAAGAACAAGGTTCATGTTGTCGTTGATGTCCGAAGCTGATGTACCCCAGTTCCAGCTGTCTGCCCACTTAGAGTTAGACTCTTTCCATGTGTAGTAAGGAGTTGACTCCTCGGCATGGCCACGATACCAAACTGATGTGTATCTTGTGCAGATTTCGCCGAACATATAGAAGTTAGGCTTGCCTGCTGCCTTAGCAGCGTCCATAAGCTGGTCATTGAACATAATGTTGAGAGATACTCTCGGAATGTGACGAACGGTATCAACACGGAAGCCGTCAACGCCCATATCCATATACTTTGAATATGAATCTACAACATATTCTGCAACTGCAGGGTTCTCTGTGTTAAGGTCAACGCAGTCACCTGCAATCTGGCTGAACTTTGTTGTCCAGTCATCATAGTTAGGACTCTGGAAATAGCCTGTATGATAGTAGTTGTTCGGGTTGTAAGTATCACTCTGTGAAATCTTATTCATAGAGAAGTCCTGCTCTGCAGGCTGAGGACCGGTTGAGTTACCGTTGTCGCCTGAGTAAGTAACATTCTTCATAAGATTAAGTCTCTGCTGATACTGAACACCCGGCTTCTGAGCCCAGTATTCCTCAGGTGACTTAAGGCCGTATGTATCAAGAAGATACTGTGTAGGAATCAATGACTCCTGAAGGTTGCCAAGGTCTTTAGTTGTATCCTTTGTGAAAAGATTACAGAAGTATGCTTCACCAAAGTTACCTGTGTGCTGAAGAACTACGTCCTGAATAATCTTCATGCCCTTCTGGTGAGCATCGTGAATAAGATCCTCGTATGTGTAGTCTGAGCTTTCATAACGAGCATCAACTGTTGACAAATCCATAGCATGATAGCCGTGGTAGTCATAGCCTGATCCGTTTGTAACAACAGGTGTTACCCAGATTGCGCTGAAACCAAGAGCCTTGATGTAGTCGAGCTTGTCACCGAGGCCTTTAAAGTCACCGCGCCATGCAGGGTCGTCATCACCGTTGCCGGCTGTGCCGTCATCCCAGCAATGAACATCGTTGCCTGTATCGCCGTTATAGAAACGTGTTGTCATAACAAAGTAGATTGTTTCTTCACGCATATCAACGCTGCCAACCGGATCCGGCTCGTCAGGGTTGTATTTTGACCATTTACCGTCTTCACAGTACCAGTCAGCGCTTGCAGCAGATTCAAGTTTTTTCTCAGAAGAATACTGCTTGCCGTCAGCGTCTGTAACAATGGCATTTACCTTTGTAACATCTGCTACATGGTAGTTATACCACTTGTCACCCTTTGTCATTTTCTCACCGGGGTAAGACTTTGACATGGCGCTGTTTGTGGGGAGCGAGTTCCACAAATATACATATGGCTGTGTACCGTCACTCATTCTTACATGAATTGTGATGCCTGTTTCTGTTGTATCCGCAGATACAGCGTCAGAGTCGGAACTCTGAGCTGCATTTACAGAAATTACTCCTGCGGTTACAACCATCATCACAGCAAGAACAAGTGCGCACAGCTTCTTTATTCTTGTCATAGGTATATCTCCAATCTTTTTTTACTTAATGTTTGGATTAATCAAGGTTTACAACGATTTTCAGAATGATTGTTGCATCCTTAACACTGATTGCACCGTCACCGTCAAGGTCGCAAATTTTGAGGTCAAGTGTTTCGAGAGCCGGAACATCCGGAAGTCCTACAATTGACTTCTGAAGATATGTTGAGTCCATAACAGTTACATCTCCGTCATCGTCAACATCGCCACGGAGTCTTTCGGGAGCTGTTGTTGGCTGAACTGTTGTCGGCTGAGGAGTTGTAGGTTTAACAGTTGTTGGCTGTGGAGTTGTAGGCTTAACAGTTGTAGGCTGAACTGTTGTTGGCTGAGGAACAGTTGTAGGAACAACAACTGTTGTAGGCTCAGTAACATCGTCTGCAGCTGTGTAAGTATAAGTCTTGTTTATTGTGCTGTTATCAGAACCCTGTACATAAACATTAACCTTGTATTCACCCTTCATTGTAGGAACGAATGTGTAAATGTTGTTGAGTGTGTAGTAAGGTGTGTTCTGAGCACCGTTAGGATCAGTTACAACATACTTGTAGAAAAGAAGGTTAGTACCTGTCTTACCGCCGCCTGCCTTAACTGTTACAGTAGCAGTTGAGTTAACCTTGATAAGGTTAAGGTTTGCAGGAGTAACGCTCTTGATGATTGGCTTAACAATTGCTGAGTCGTCCTTAACTTCAAGAGTCATTGTACGGTTGTTTGTGTTGCCGTCTGTGTCCTTAAAGTCAAATGTAATTGTGTATTCACCTGCAACTGTAGGAGTCCATGTTACTGACTTAGCAGAAGAGAAGTCGGAAAGTGTTGATGTTCCGCCCTGTGCGTTAGTAACAGAGAACTTATAGCTTACTGCTGCGCCGCTCTTATTGGCAGCAGTTGCAGAAAGCTGTACATCTGTACCTGTGTAGATGTTTGATGCAGGATCAGCAGTAAATTCCTTAACCTGGAGAGGGCTTGTATCGTAAACAGACCACTGATTAGTCTTGTTGTTGTAGATATAGCCGTCCTTTGCAGTAAGGTTTCCTGTCTGTGACTGACCGCTGTTGCTGAAGATACAGCTGGCATATGTCTTTGATGCGGTGTACTGATATACATTGCCGCCGATGTTTGTCATCTTTACGCCCGGCCATGAACCGTTGCTGTCAGAATTGCTGTTCCACATATAAGCAACAGGTGTTGCCCAACCTGCCTCGTTGTTGAGGTAAACAGTTGTGCCTTCACCGCTGGGAGTTGTTGCTGTTGTAGCAGTTGTTGCTGTTGTTGCGCTTGTAGGTCTCTGAGCAGTTGCGCCCTGTGAAGGAGCACCTGCATAATCCGACCATGTTTTCTTTGAAAGGTCATAGATTTTGCCGTGACCCTGGTATGCAAGGTCGTCTGTCTGATCTGAGCCGTTGTTGAAGATTACCGATGTGTAATCCTTGTCAAGAGTGTAAGAATATACACCGTCCTCAACCTTTGTCATTGCTTTACCCGGCCAAGATGCGTTGCTGCCGACACCGTCAGTCCACATATAGCAGTTAACTTTTGACCAGCCGTTGTTTACCCTAACGTAAACAGTATCGCCTGTTGCAGCAGAAGCACTGACTACACCGACGAATACGGTTGAAACCGCCAGCATAAGGCAAAGCACAAGGCACATGATTTTGTGTTGTCTTTTTACCATTTTGATTTCCTCCAGAATTATTTTTTTTGTTGCACGTGTGAAGCTACTCAACACTACTCCACAATTACTCTTTAATTCTACATTATTGAACCGCTAATAATTTTCTCTTAAAGAATAATAAAATTTCTTGCGTCACAAATTATTCACATTCAAATTGTGCATAATAGACAATGAAACAATAATTAGCAAAAAAACAGGATAATAAAAGCAAATAGTCAGATGTTCGGTTAGCAACATCTGACTCTATTTGCAGTTTCATGTCAAAAAATCTTCATTTGATTACTTCTTTTTGATTTTGTCCCAATAGGCTTTGAACGCCTGCTCGTTTTTATTTCTGCCGTATTCGTAATACTTCTTGTCCTTTAGGGCATCGGGCAGATATTGTTGCTCAACATAATGGTTTGGAAAATCGTGGGGATAAAGATAGAACTGTCCCTTGTTTGGATTGTCATCTCCGTCACAGTGCCTGTTCTGCAATTGTCTGGGTACAGGACCCGAGTTACCTGTTCTTATGTCAGCCAAAGCTCTGTTTATACCCATATATGCCGAGTTGGATTTTGGGGCATTGCACACCATAACCACGGCATCGGCAAGCGGAATTCTCGCCTCGGGAAGTCCGACAGCCTGCGCCATATCAACGCATGACTTTACAATCGGCAAAAGCTGCGGATACGCAAGTCCCACATCCTCACTCGCACACACCATAAGTCTTCGACACGCACTCGGCAGGTCGCCTGCCTCAAGCAGTCTTGCAAGGTAATGAAGTGCGGCATCGGGATCGCTTCCGCGCATACTTTTCTGATAAGCCGAAATAATATCGTAATGCTCATCGCCCTCACGGTCATATCTGACCGCACTTTTCTGTACAAGCTGTTCAACGGTTTCAAGTCTAACAACCTTTTTTCCGTCAATTTCATCTGTTGCAATCACGGAAAGTTCAACGGCATTCATAGCCTTGCGAACATCTCCTCCGCAGCCCGATGCTATTTTCTTTGCACATTCCTCGGGCATTTCAATATCCGTACCGCTCTCCTCGGCAAGAAAATCACTTGCACGGTAAACCGCCTTTTCAACCTCATCCGGCTCAACCGGCTTAAATTCAAAAACAGTCGAACGGCTCAGAATTGCGTTATATACATAAAAATACGGATTTTCGGTTGTTGACGCAATCAGCGTGATACTGCCGTTTTCAATGTATTCGAGCAAGGTCTGCTGTTGCTTTTTGTTAAAATACTGAATTTCGTCAAGATAGAGCAGAATTCCGTTAAGCCCCGAAAAAGTGTTAAGCTGTGCAACAATCTCCTTTATGTCGGCAGTTGAAGCCGTTGTGCCGTTAAGCTTTTTGAGGGTACGGTTTGTCTTTTTGGCAATATATGTGGCAAGCGTAGTTTTTCCGACCCCCGAAGGACCGTAGAAAATAAGATTTGGAATATCTCCGCTTTCAATAATTTTACGCAAAGGTCTGTCGGGTGCAATAAGATGCTTTTGTCCCACAATGTCATCAATTGTCTTTGGACGAATCCTGTCCGCAAGCGGTTTGTTCATAATTTTTCTCCCATGACTTCAAGTTGCGTATTTGATGTCAAGCCTCGTTGTTCTCCGCTTTCCTTAAAATAACTCCCACTCGTCTAATCCGTTTCAATCACTTCCGTGATTTCCTCGGCTTACTCCTCGCCGGTCGTTATTTTAAGGCTCCGAACCTCGGCCCTTCTAATATAGTACATTTGTTCGGGTGATTTGTCAAGCAAAATAGCAGTAACTTTGTGATATTTATATAGTTTATTTCTATCATAATGTTTGTGTCTTTACTTGGCGGGCGGATAATATCCGCCCATACATTTAAACGCAACTTCTATATATACAAAAACAGTCGGGCGACAATGATTTGCATTTTGCAAACTGTCTGCCCGACATTAATTTTCAATTTTCCATTTTCAACTTTCAATTTTCACCGATTCCCACAACTATTTTCTGAATTTTCGTGGCATCGGCAACCGTGATATCTCCGTCACCGTCACAATCGGCATTGCAAAGTTGTGTGTTGTCAAGCTGTTCAAGCTTTACTATATACTTCTGAACAGTGGTTGCGTCAATGACGGTAATATCTCCGTCAAGGTCAACATCGCCGTTCAAAATCTTATCATTTTTGAGTGCCACGGCTTTGATAACAAATGTACCGCCGAGCGCATCATCTCTCTCGGTTTTGTACCAGTCGAGCAGTTCACATGTTGTGCCGTTATATTTAATGTAGCTGTCGCCGTAAGATGAATCGTTGAGGAATGTCATTTTCGTAGCGCTTTTAAGCCATTCGCCGACACCAAGCTGACTTGATTCCTCTGAATTTGTCTTGATTCTCACACCGACTGCACCTCTTCCGAGCGGTGCAACAAATCCGTTTGCATTAACAGACTGATAACCGCTGTATGCAACCTTGCCCGATGCAACAGACTTCCATTCGCTCTCATCATTTGAGGGAACACCGTCTCTTACGGGAATGTAGTAAATCTCATAATCCGCACCGTTGCTCTTTGTTTCAAAAAGCACCTTATCAAGTGTACGGCTGTTTTCGCCAAAATCAAAGCAATTGATGAATGTAATGTCGTTGCTGTCAACATAATTAAAGCTGTATGTAGCGCCGTAGCGTTCATCCTGCAACAATGTCATATCGTCGGTAATCTCCGTCACCTCGTCAATTGTGAAATTCGGGGAATACTTATCGCCGAAAATGTACTTATCCTCATATGAAAGCCAGAAGTAACCGCCCATTGTGTTGTTGTCGCCCCAGCTGTTGCGCACAAGCCATGCTCCGTTGTTCTGCGGCAACACACCTGTTCCGTTAGAAAATCTGTACCTGCTGAGATTATCGTTCCAACCCACAATGCTGATTGTGTGGCCGACATAGTCGCAGTCATATGACTGCGGCATAAAGTAGGTTGTGCCTGCATTGTTAAAGCACTTGTTTGATGTGGCATATGACGCTGTCACCGAGCCGTTGTCGATAATTGCCTGCTTGATTTCGTTTGAATCAGCGCCGTCAAGATAACGCAGTTTTGTTGTGCCGTATTTAGTCTTGTCGGCTGTCATATCATCGCCGTGAATATTTTTTGAAAAATCAATCTTACCGACATCGGCAATCTCTGCACCGCCCTGCCATGAGGTGAGATAGCCGGGATAAATATTTGTAAATCCGCCGTCACGGTATTTTCTCTGCCAGCCCTTGCCGTTTGTCTGGGTTGTAGAACTTGCGTTTGCGTGGTCATGTGACATCTCGGTAACGGGATAGCCAAGCTTCAAAAGCTTTGTTTCAAAACCTTCTGTGCCTGCAACCGCCCAACAATCGTTATACTGCTGAGCCTTGATAGGTGTTACAAAGCCGAGATTTTTTGAGCTGAAATTACTCGGAAGTCCGTTTTCGTCAACAAGTGAATAGCCGATTGCGGAATATGCAGACGGAAAAGACGAATCCGAAGATTGTGCATTCTTTGTGACCGACTCAAAGCCGTCATCAATTTCAGCCGCATTTACGCTTGCAATGCCGACCGAAATCATACACACCGCAGAAACCACTGCGGTAATTTTTTCAACAAATTTTTTGTTCATAAAATCACCTGTATATAAGTAAAATTCTGTTCTATAATAACGCCATTATAGCAGAACATATTCACTTTGTAAATAGAATACATTCCGTAAAATTGCACAATAATAACAATATACAAACAAATTTGCGAAACGGGGGATTATTTTGCAGTTCAGAACCGACCTTGCAATTGAGGCAAGAGAAATTGCAGGAGAAAACACAGGCGGTATTGAATTCAAAAAGTACAGTGAAAACGGTCTTGAAATTTCACGGCTGATTGTAAAGAACCAAAAGGCAAGACAGGCACTCGGCAAGGAAATCGGCACATACATTACAATTGAGCTGCCGTCACTCACCGACAATTTTACCGAAACCGACAAACGGCTTGAAACCGTCGGCAATGAAATCAAACGGCTGTTGCCCGTAAACGGACTTGTGCTTGTGGCAGGACTCGGCAACATGGAAATCACTCCCGACTCACTCGGACCGAAAACAAGCCGACGAGTGCTTGCCACCCGTCACATAGGCGGAGAAATTGCCCGTTCAACGGGACTTGACCGACTTCGCCCCGTTGCCGTAATGCAAACGGGAGTCACGGGGCAGACAGGCATTGAAACAGGCGAATACATTCTCAGCATTGTACGGCGGATAAGACCGACAGCCGTTGTTGCAATTGACGCACTTGCCTCACGCAGAACCGAAAGGCTCGGCTGTACACTTCAGATAAGCGACACAGGAATCTCACCCGGTGCGGGAGTGGGCAACCACCGAACCAAAATCACAAAGGAAACAATCGGAGTTCCTGTTATTGCAATCGGAGTGCCGACCGTTGTTGACGCACAAACGCTTGCGGTTGACATTCTCGGCAATGACTGCAACCGAAAAACGCAGAAAATGCTTATGCCGCAGGGCAGACAGCTTGTAGTCATTCCCAGAGAAATTGACCTGCTCACGGAAAGAGCCTCAAGGCTCATAGCCTTTGCGCTCAACGGAGCACTGCAAAATGAATTTGATTTGCCCGACCTCATCTCGTTAATGTAAATCCACGCATATTTACACATATTCACCTACGGCACGGCATATATTTATTGCAGAAACCGATAGCCAACATATGTACGGATTGCAGGTGATTTTGTGAAAAGTGAAGGAACATCAAAAAAGAAACTGAAAAAAGCCTTAAAAACAAGCACAGCCGTTGTACTGTTGACAACGGCTGTTTTAAGCGTTATATACAGACTGCCTCTCTGCTTTGAATCGCAGAATCCTGCGGCACTTGCCGCTGCCGCTTTTACTCTCACAAACGGAGAATACAAGCTTGAAAATTCAAAGGCGGAAAAGCCGACAGCTTCCGACCAAAAGCCCACAGAATCAGCCGACACAGAACCCGTAGCCGAAAAAAATCACAAGCGTGACAAAAGCACCTATTACGATTCCTACGGCAGCCATGACGGCGAGAACAAATACACGGTTGAGGAACGCACCATCGGCGACACGGGAACTCAGGTTGACAACTGCTTTGTCAAAAACAAAACGGGACTGTCACTTGACTTTGACGGACTGCTCTCGGCAAAACTGCCGTTTTCAATTGACAAGGGCATAAACTCACCGCAGGTTCTTATCTACCACACCCACACAAGCGAGGCATATCTTGACGAAGATGTTGACTTTTTCTATGACAGTTTTTATTCACGCACAAACAACAACGATTTCAATGTTGTTGCAGTCGGAGATGCACTCACCGAACAGCTCAACAAGCGTGGCATAAAGACGGTTCATGACACGACAATTCACGATGAATCCTACAACGGTTCGTATGACCGAAGTGTTGACACAGTGTATAAAAATCTTGAAAAATATCCCGATATCAAGGTTGTTATCGACCTGCACCGTGATGCAATCGGAACGGACGAAAACAAGGTTAAGCCCGTGTTTACATACAACGGCAAAAAGGGTGCGCAGATTATGATTCTTGCGGGTTGCGACACAGACGGTGAACGGGGTTTTGACTGCTGGGAGGAAAATTTAAACTTTGCCCTGAAAATTCAGGACAAAGCCGAAACCCTCTACCCCGATATGACCAGACCGCTGAATTTTGACTACTTTGCATACAATGAATATGTCTGCAACGGTTCGCTGTTAATAGAAGTCGGCACAGAATCAAATTCCATTGACGAGGCAACCTACTCAGGCAGTCTGTTAGGCAACGCAATTGCAGATGTGCTGTTGCAACAGTAGGGGCGTTCATTGGACGCCCGCTAAGTAATGGCAGAAAATTTATGATGAAAATAAACTGTATAAATGAAATACAGTTACCGAAATAATAATGTAGGGGAGAACCGTGTTCTCCCGATCGTGTGCATTGGCACACGATCGCACGCAATGCGTGCAAAATTGAATACACAATTTATGTTATATCAAAACATATGTGTGTGAACATAATGTTTTATCAATGCGGGCGGATAATATCCGCCCCTACGAGTTTGTGACATTTACTAAATTTGTTTTAACATATAATCTGTACTGTTACTTACGGACGAACACGGTTCGCCACTACGATTAAACAATTAATTCCACATATAAAAACAGTCGGGAAGACATTGTTTTGCATTTTGCAAACTGTCTTCCCGATCTTTATTATAATCTTTTCAATTTACTTACGATTTTTTCCACGCTGACGGGGCGAACAGCAACATCAACGGGAACAATTCGAGTCTGCCTGCTAACATATCGAAAATCAAAATAATTTTTGACAAAATACTGAATTCCGAATAGTTGCCGACAGGGCCAACCATTCCAAGACCCGGACCTGTGTTGTTGATATTTGCGGCAACAGCCGTGAAATTCGTCACAAAATCCGTCTGGTCAAGCGAAAGCACAAGCCAGCTTAACGCAAAGATTCCGATGTACAGCACAAGGAAAATTGAAGTTGACCTCATAACGTTGTGGTCAATCGCCTTGCCGTCCATTTTAACGGTCTTAACATTTCTCGGATGAATGAGGAGTGAAAACTCCTTTCGTGTTTCCTTAAAGAGCAAAATAACTCTTGAAACCTTAAAACCGCCGCCCGTACTGCCTGCCATTGCACCGATAAATGTGATAATCATAATCACAGTTTTTGAAAATTCAGGCCAGTTATTGACATCCGTCAAACCAAAACCTGTTGTCGTGATAATTGACGAAACATAGAAAAAGCTCTGGTGAACCGCATCATACGCACTCGGATAAAGTGACCTGATGTTAAACGCAATCAAGGCTGTTGACAGCACGATAATTCCGAAATAAACCCACAGCTCCTGAATGCGGAAAGCCTGCTTAAACTTCTTCGCAAGAATGAGGATATACACGGAAAAGTTAATTCCGAACAGCATCATAAAAATCGCAATAACCGTTTGCAGATAATTGCTGTATGAAGCGATACCTGCGTTGGTAACGCCGAAACCGCCCGTACCTGCCGTTGCAAAGCTTATGTTAAGTGCGTCAAAAACAGGCATTTTGCCTACAATCAGAAATATAAATTCAAGTGCAGTCAAGCCGAAATAAATTCCGTAGAGCAGCATTGCGTAATTTCTCATTTTCGGAACAGCCTTGCCCACAATCGGACCGGGGCTCTCGGCTTTCATAAGGAAAATATTCTGCTGACCGCCGAGCCTCGGGATAATCGCAAGCAAGAACACGATTACACCCATACCGCCCAACCAATGGAGAAAGCTTCGCCACATAAGCATTCCGTGGCTCAATGCCTCAACATCGGTAAGTATAGTTGAACCTGTTGTTGTAAAGCCCGACACGGTTTCGTAAAAAGCGTCAATAAAACTCGGAATCTCACCGCTCAGCCAGAACGGAAAACATCCTACAAAAGACATAAGAATCCAGCTTAACGCAGTAGCCGCAAAGCCTGCCTTCTGATAAAGCACGGGATTTTTCGGCTTTTTTACTTTTACGGCAAGCAAGCCCAAAAGTGCCGACAAAGCACCTACTCCAAGAAAATAAAGTCCCTCGTGTTCGCCGTATATAAATGAAGTAACGGTTGCAATCTGCATAGCCGCACCCTCGACAATAAGAACCCAGCCGAGGATATACACAATTAATCGTTTATTCATTACGCTCCCCTCAACGCTTTACAATATCTTCAAGCTTGCTAAGACCTTTTTGCATGGTAAGCACAATTACCGTGTCCTCAGGTTTAATCACATCCGTACCTTGCGGAAGAATAATTTTTCCGCCTCTGTTAATGCAGATAATCTGAAGATTATTCTTCAGATTAAGGTTCATAATCGGAACATTCGTAACCCTTGATTCCGCATTAACCTTGAATTCAAGAGCCTCAACCTTGTCGTCGTTAAGGCGGTAAAGCGATTCAACATTGCTGTCGCCCGTATTCTGCATCGCTCTGATATATCTTGCAATATATTCGCCTGTAAGGCTCTTTGGATGAATAATACATTCAAAATTCTGATCATGCAAAAGCGGATCAAATGACGCATTATTTACCTTAGTAATCAATTTTGCCTTTGTAATGCCCTTTAGGTACATCGTTATGATAATATTTTCTTCGTCATAATCCATAAGAGCGGCAATGCCGTCAGCGTGTTCAACACCCTCCGAAAGCAACAGCGACTGATCCATGCAATCGCCCTGAATTATAACAGCCTCAGGCATAGCCTCCGAAAGAAAGTTGCAGCGTTCGGGATTTTTCTCGATAATTTTGACATTCGCACCGGATTTAATAAGCGTCTTTGCAAGGTAGAACGAAACCTTGCCGCCGCCGAGAAGGATAACATCCTTACTTCTGCCGATTGCAATACTGATACGCTTAAAGAATTTTGCGGCAATTTCGGGCTTTGCAACAACAGAAATTCTGTCACCGCCGTTAATAACAAAATCACCATTAGGAATGAACATCTCATCCCCTCTCTCAACCGTACAGATTCTCACCTTACCTCTGAGGTTGTCAACTCTGCTCAAAGCAGTTCCGACAATTGACGAATTCTGCGGTACAGTTACCTTGATAAGCTCAACAACGCCCTTTGAGAACGAATCAATTTCAAGCGCACCCGAAAATCTTAACAGACGGCTGATTTCATTAGCGGCGGTCTGTTCGGGATTGATTGCCATAGAAAGACCGAGATGCTCCTTGATTCTGTAAAGGTCGTTTGTGTATTCGGGATTACGAACTCTTGCAATTGTGTGGGTAACGCCTGCCGCCTTAGCCATAAGACACGAATACAGATTGATTTCATCCCTTGCGGTTGCGGCAATAAGCAAATCGGCATACTCTGCGCCTGCCTCAATAAGCACATCATATGTTGCACCGTTTCCCTCTATGCCGAGAACATCAAGCGAATTTGCAAGTTTATCGACTGCACCGTGGTTAATATCGACTACGGATATTTCATGTCCCTCCAAATTAAGCTCCGACGCTATCGAAGAGCCAACCTTTCCGCATCCAACAATTATAATTCTCATAAAATTTCCTCTTAACCATTATTTAAAAACAAGGTGCGGACCACTGAAATAATTCACCCGTCCGCATATCAAAGTCATAATACACCTATTTTATACTAAAATCAATACCAAAATAGAAAGAATCCAGCTATATACAAATTTAATTTATTGTGCAAAACAGAAGAGCCGAGGTTCTGTACCCAAAAATAACGACCGCAACATATTTTGTCGAGCATTAAATTATGACCGCATGCACAAATTTGGGCGTAGGGGCGGATAATATCCGCCCGAAGTAATGGTAGAAATTATTTTATTGGCAATAAAATCCGATAAATGTCGCAAAGTTGTTGTTATCCTGTAGCGGCGGTCAGTGACCGCCAATCAATTCGTGTGTAAATACGAATTGAATAAGTAATCACACAAATTATTTTGCAAATAAAATTTTATAATAAACGAAACGCTGTACAATGTCGAACCGATTTTACAATCGGTTCGATTGGCGAACACGGTTCGCCGCTACATTATTTTTCGGTAACTGCATTTCATTTATATAGTTTATTTTCATGATAAATTTTCTGCCGTTACTTAGCGGGCGGATAATATCCGCCCCTACAAAATCGCAAAAACAATTACAATACTACGCTCGGGCATAATATGTTTTAATATTACAAACTATCTTCACGAATTGGGAACGGCGGCTCGCCGTTTGGGCGGATATTGATTTCCATACGGAGAAAAATTTTAACATAACAAAAATTGCATCAGAGCCTTTCTCGGGCATCTGATGCAATCTCTTTATCTAACTATCTTCTCAAATAGACAGCGGTAGCACACCGCCGACCTTAATTTTACATTTTCAACTCAGAACAAAAATTACTTATTTTTGTTCTGAATGTATTCGTCAATAGCGGCTGCGGCTGTTTTGCCTGCACCCATTGCGAGGATAACCGTTGCAGCGCCTGTTACAGCGTCACCGCCTGCATATACGCCTTCACGGGATGTAAGACCGTTTTCGTCAGCGATGATACCGCCCCACTTCTGAGTGTCAAGTCCCTTTGTTGTAGCCTTGATAAGCGGGTTAGGTGATGTACCGATTGAAATAACAACAGCGTCAACATCAAGAACGAACTCACTGCCGGGGATTTCAACAGGTCTTCTTCTGCCGCTTGCGTCAGGCTCGCCGAGTTCCATCTTAATGCACTTCATACCCGTTACGAACTCATCTTCGTTGCCGAGAATTTCAACAGGGTTATTGAGGAGCTTGAAGATAATTCCCTCTTCCTTGGCATGCTCAACTTCTTCCTTACGGGCAGGAAGCTCTTCTTCGCTTCTTCTGTAAACAATATAAACCTCTTCTGCGCCAAGACGCTTTGCACAACGAGCGGCATCCATTGCAACATTACCGCCGCCGACAACTGCAACCTTCTTTGCGTGCATAATCGGAGTTGTGCTGTCGTCCTTATAAGCCTTCATAAGGTTTGTTCTTGTGAGGAACTCATTTGCCGAGTAAACACCGCAAAGGTTCTCACCGGGGATATTCATAAATCTCGGAAGACCTGCGCCCGAACCGATAAATACTGACTCAAAGCCGTAATCGTCCATAAGCTCGTCAATTGAGAGAACTCTGCCGATAACCATATTTGTTTCAACCTTAACACCGAGCTCTTTAAGTGTGTCAACTTCCTTCTGAACGATTGACTTGGGAAGTCTGAACTCAGGGATACCGTAAACGAGAACACCGCCTGCAAGGTGGAGAGCCTCAAATACTGTTACATCGTAACCCTTCTTTGCAAGGTCGCCTGCACAGGTAAGGCCTGCAGGACCTGAACCGACGATAGCAACCTTGTGACCGTTTGACTCAGGCTTATTTACCTTAACATCTGTCTGAGCGTTGTGCCAGTCGGCAACAAATCTCTCAAGTCTGCCGATTCCGACAGGCTCAGTCTTGATGCCTCTTACGCACTTTGACTCACACTGTGACTCCTGCGGACAAACACGACCGCAAACAGCAGGAAGTGAGCTTGACTGCGAAATTACATCATAAGCGCCTGCAAAGTTGCCCTGGGCAACCTCTTTGATAAAATCAGGGATTGCAATATGTACGGGACAGCCGTTTACGCAAGGTCTGTGTTTACAGTTAAGGCAACGCTGTGCCTCCTCAATTGCAACTTCTTCCGTGTAGCCTGTTGCTACCTCAAGAAAGTTTTTATTTCTTACATTAGGATCCTGTGATGGCATAGGAGCCTTTTTTGGTGACATATTTGGCATGATTACTCAACCTCCTTCTTAAACAGATTACATGTTTCCTCGTGTGCATGACGCTCAAACGGCTTGTACATTGCGCCACGCTTCATAGCCTCGTCAAAATCAACCTTAAAGCCGTCAAAGTCGGGGCCGTCAACACAGGCAAACTTTGTCTGACCGTCAACTGTAAGACGACAGCCGCCGCACATACCTGTGCCGTCAATCATAATCGGGTTCATGGAAACTGTTGTGGGAATATTGTAAGGCTTTGTTGTTTTAACAACAAACTTCATCATGATAAGCGGACCGATTGTAATAACGAGGTCATAGTCCTCGCCTGCCTTAATCATCTCTTCGAGAGGAGCTGTAACAACGCCCTTTTGACCGTATGAACCGTCATCTGTCATAAGAATAAACTTGTCTGAGCAAGCCTTGAATTCATCTTCAAGAATAACAAGATCCTTGTTTCTGAAACCGACAATTGAGTGAACCTCACAGCCGATTTCGTGGAGCTTTTCGGCAACCGGAAGTGCAATTGCACAGCCAACGCCGCCGCCTACAACGCAAACCTTTTTAAGACCGTCTGTATGTGTGGGAACACCGAGAGGGCCTACAAAATCGTGAATATAATCGCCTTCGTTAAGGTGATTGAGCTTTTCTGTTGTTGCACCGACAATCTGGAAGATAATACGAACTGTGCCGGCCTCTCTGTCATAGCCTGCAACCGTAAGCGGAATACGCTCACCGTTCTCGTCAACACGGAGAATGATGAACTGTCCGGGCTCTGCCTTTTTGGCAATAAGCGGAGCGTCAATTTCCATAAGTGTAACGGTTGGATTCAGAGATTTTTTCTTAACTATCTTGTACATTTTTCTCTTTTCCTTTCTGCGAGTGCCTCGCACCCTATTCGTGCAGACAGTCTTACTTTTCAAAAACTTTTAATGCCCGAGCGTAACTCTGCAAGCACCTGTACATTCTGAAAAGCGAGTGCCTCGCACCCTATTCGTGCAGACAGTCTTGCTTTTCAAAAACTTTTAATGCCCGAGCGTAACTCTGCAAGCACCTGTACATTCTGAAAAGCGAGTGCCTCGCACCCTATTCGTGCAAACAGTCTTGCCTTTCAAAAACTTTTAATGCCCGAGCGTAGCCTTGCAAGGATTTTATGCTAAAGCACAACTCGGCAAAATTTGACAGTTTTCAAAAACAAGAATCTCGCAATTGATATTTTCCTATAAAATAAAAATCGGAATATGCCTAATGTATTCCGAACACCTTGTCGAATTAATTTTAGCACAATTATATCTGCGTTTCAAGTGAATTTTGATGATTTTTACATATAATCTTTGCCATTTCACCAAACAAACAGCCGATTCTGCCGTTATTTTTTTCACACCCCCCCAAAAAGCACAATTCAATCAATTTTTTGAGCCTAAGAATAATTTTTGCACATATGAAAATCCTAAAAAGAGAATACAAATGAAAGGGACGGTCATATGTCGGGAAACAAAAGAAAGGTCGTACTTGTGGGAACGGGAATGGTCGGAATGAGCTTTGCCTATGCGGCACTCAATCAAAATGTGTGTGATGAGCTCATTATGATTGACCTCAACGAAAAGCGTGCCGAGGGCGAGGCAATGGATTTGAACCACGGACTTGCATTTTCGCATTCAAGCATGAAAATCCGTTGCGGAGGGTACGGTGAATGTGCCGACGCCGACATTGTTGTAATCTGTGCAGGCGCAAATCAAAAGCCCACCGAAAGCAGGCTTCAGCTTTTGCAGAAAAACGCTGTTGTATTTTCTTCAATTGTGCCAAAGGTTGTGCAAAGCGGTTTTGAGGGAATTTTCCTTGTTGCGACAAACCCCGTTGACATTATGACACGGGTGACCTATGAACTTTCTGGATTCAATGCGTCAAAAATTATCGGCACGGGAACTACCCTTGACACGGCACGGCTCAGATATCTTCTCGGCGAATATTTTGAGGTTGATCCACGCAACATTCACGCATATGTAATCGGCGAACACGGTGACAGCGAATTTGTTCCGTGGAGTCAGGCACTCCTTGCCGCCAAACCGCTAAAGGATGTCATGCGTGATAACCCAAAATCGTACTACATGGAGGAGCTTGAGCAGATAAGTGATGATGTGCGTTGTGCCGCCCACAAAATCATTGAGGCAAAGGGCGCAACCTACTACGGCATTGGTATGTCAATTGTTCGTATCGTCCGAGCAATTCTTCAAGATGAAAACAGCGTGCTGACAGTATCGGTTCGTCTGCGTGGCGAATACGGTGGCAAGAAAGATGTGTTCATCGGCAACCCGTGCATAGTAAGCGCAAACGGTGCAAAACGCATTCTGGAACTTAAATTAACCGAACAGGAATTGCAAAAGTTAGATAACTCCTGCACAATTCTGAATGACAACTTTAAGAAATTGAAAATTGAAAATTAACGGCGAGCCGCCGTTCCCCGTTCGTGAAGACAGTATGATATTAAAAAGCCATATTATTCCCGAGCGTAACATTGCAATATATTGTACCATTCTGTGTAGGGGCGTTCATCGGACGCCCGCTTTAATGAAACTTTTTGTTTAATAAAAATATTTTGATTTAATGAAAGCCGTTTATTGTCTGTAGAGGCGAACACGGTTCGCCGCTACATTGGGATACACAATTTTCATCACATTAAAACCTATGTGTTTAAACATAATCATTTATCAAGGCGGGCGTCCAATGAACGCCCCTACATTTAAGCAACGACTTTCATATAAAAATCGCATCAGAGCTTTTTCGGGCATCTGATGCGATTTCTATATTATACTATCTTCTCGAATTGGTAACGGCGGCTCGCCGTCAACTTTCAATTTGTAATCAATTAAAACGGCAAAAACCCCAAATCTTCAAGCAAAATCTTGAGTCCAAGCAAAATCAGCACCGCACCGCCTAAAAATTCTGCCTTTGACTTATACTTTGCACCGAATACATTGCCTATTTTGATGCCGATAGCCGAAAGTACGAATGTTGTTGTGCCTATAATTGCGATTGCAGGCACGATATCAACATCAATACACGCAAACGAAACGCCTACCGCAAGTGCGTCAATACTTGTTGCAACGGCAAGGGGCAGCATTGTCTTGGCCGAAAACGAATCGTCAAGCTGTTCTTCCTCACCGAAAGCTTCTCTTATCATATTTGCACCGATAAGTGCAAGCAGGATGAATGCAATCCAATGGTCAATGCTTGTGATAAGCCACTCAAACTGCTTTCCGAGAAGATAACCGATAAGCGGCATAAGCGCCTGAAATCCGCCAAACCACAATCCGACAGTAATTGCGTGTTTAGGTCTTAACTTACGCACGGAGAGCCCCTTGCAAATTGAAACCGCAAATGCATCCATAGACAAGCCGATGCCGAACAGCAGTAATTCCACAAAACTCATAATATTATCCTCCGTTATATTTTAGTCGGCGGTGAAAGGAAACAGAACACCGTTTGCCGACCGTTTTTAATCAAAGTGATATTCAGCTGTTTCAATCAGTTTAAAATGGCTCTTTTTAAATTCAATAATTCCTGCTTTTTTCAGTTCACCGAGTGCCCTTGAAAGTGACGCTCTGTCAACCGCAAGATAGTTTGCAAGCTCGTCACGGGAGAACGGCAAATCAACCTCACAGCTATGCTCACGCTTGCAATAAATTTGAAGAAGGTGCATAAATTTGCCCTTGATACTTCGTTTTGAAAGACAGGCAAGGTGTTCCGAAATCTGCAAAAACACCTGTCTTTGTGATGCAAGCATATTGACGAGGATTTTCTGCTGAATCGAAGCAAGCGAATCCTCGGTTATAAACATCGACTCCGGCGGAATGAAAAGAATTTCGCAGTCCTCTCCTGCCATAATCTCAACAAGCGTATTGTAGTAGTCAAACATTGCGTAAAGCGTTCCGCTTGACTCACCGCTGCGAATTGTTTTGAGCAGACTTTTGTTGCCGCTGTAGTCCACAGAATAAAGGTATGCTGTTCCCGAAAACACAAGTCCCGTCATATGGCTGAACTTGTTTTCAACCCTTGCCGTTCCGCCACGGTTCAGCGACAGATAGTACGGCTTTGCATATTGTATGAACATAAAAATCTCGTGATCCGTCAATCCCGAAAACAACAGCTGATCCCTCAGCTTTGGCAAATGATCACGAGTAAAAACTTCTACATATTTTCTCATTTTATATCACGGCGTGCTGCCGTCCCCCTTCGTTCAGACGGTTTGCAACGGAAAAAGCCGTAATTTGCACATCAGCACGCAATTCCGCCCTCTTAATCGTTACGGAGCAAACCGTTTTCTTCTCTTCTGTTTAAGTCAATTCGTTCAAATTATTCAAATTAGATTATATCACAAAGCATTGCAATTGCAACCGTTTTTCCCTTGTGGCGGGAAATAAAAAAATTTTTTAAATTATTTTCTGAAAATTGCATAAAACAATGCATTTTTTCGTGTTTTTGCCTCTTTAAGTGGAGGTGTAACAATGATTATCTATGACAAACGAAAACCAAAAACTTTTGACGGTGCAAACTGCGTCGGCATCACGGGTGAAAATCTTGCCGAAACACAGGAATTTTTAATTCGGGGAATGTGCGACATTACGGTTGACTACACCATTCATCTGCGTTTTGCCGACGGCAGTGTAAATTCGGTAATTCCCGACAGCACAGCAATTGATGAAACAGGCACAAAGCTTGTGTGGAAGGTCAGAAAAAACGACATTTTCATGCACGGCTATTTTGAACTTCAGCTTGAAGGCAGAGGCGAAAACGGCTATGTTTTCCAAACTCAGATCGTCACGCTTTATGCAGACGAGAGTATTCCAATTGAGGACAAAGAGTACCTTAATCCGAACTCAGAAACGCTGAAGCTTCGTGAAGAAACGAAAAATCTTCTTGACGAAACAAAGCTTTGCCGGACTGAAATTGACAAAACCAAAAAACTAATTGAACAGTCCGACATCTCAAAAAAAGAGGACAACTCAAACAAGGTAAGTGATTCCTCTCAGATTACCGACTATACTCAAAATTATCCGAGTATCAAGTATCTTACCGATAACTACTGGGATAGTGCCGACAGCTACTCGTCAGATGAGGTTGACATTCTGCTTAACGCAAAAGCCGACAACAAATCCCTTAACGAAAGATTGGTCCGTATGAATATGAGCATCGGCTCAAAATACGATTCGTCAAATATCGAACTTGGTACAGCTACTCTTACTCCGTACTCTACTCAGATTGATAAAATAAAATCTGCAACTTGCCTTTATGAAAAAATTGGCGATATCGTTATTGTAAATGTCACCGTCATTATGAACGCAACAACTTTAGGCGGAACATCTACAATAGCTTTGCTCAATATGCCTTTCTCAAACAAATCGGATATGATTGTTCATGATATCGGCATAAGCAAAAACGGCGGAATGTTCAGAGGAAGTGTAAATAAATCGGCTTGGTTGCAGTTTACTCCGCTCAATAAACAGGCTTATAATTTCGTCGCTGATGAGCAGGTAAACTTTTCTTTGATTTACAAAATATAAAAATAACGGAGGTATGAAAAATGGAACTTAAAGAAAAAATCACACTTGATATGCTGACAAAGGACAGCGTGTCGGTACTCAGACAGCAGTTTTTGACCTTTAACGGTGAAGATATGCAGGTAGGCGGAAACATTCGCAATGCATATATGAACGATGAATCAGGCATAGAACAGTTGAGAAAGGTTCTCTCTGACGAATACTTCAATGCAGTCATGGCAGTATGGCAGTGAATGATTCAAATTGAAAGTTGAAAATGGAAAATTGAAAATTGCGGTCGGCGGTGTGCCACCGCAGTCTATTCGAGAAGGCAGTCGGATAAAGAAATTGCATAAGATACCCGAGTAAGGTTCTGATGCAATCTTTGTTCATATCAAAAATTTGTCAGTAGCGCCGAACCGTGTTCGCCATATAAATAAACAGTAAATTTCATATTAACAAAACAGTCGGGAAGACATTGCATTTTATTTTGCAAACTGTCTTCCCGACATTAATTTTCCATTTTCAATTTTCAATTTTACATTTAATAACTCTCACTCGGGCATAATATGTTTTTTGATATTCACAAACTATCTTCACGAACATAAAAAGTCGGCTCGCCGTTTACGGCTTTTCGCCTGTCAAAAATTCAATACTTCTCTCAATTGAATCCTTGGAGCTTCCCCAATCTTTGCCGTGGTTGCGGTAATCAAACATTGAGCAGAAATATGTGATATCTTCTTTAAGCGACAGCAGATATTTTTTTGTAAGACCTGCTGTTTCGGCATAGAACTGCGGTAAAAGCTTTGACGGCAGCTTGCTCTTTTGGGTTGCAACATTCATAATAAAATCGTAGTGTTTAAAGCAGATAAACGGCTGTTCGTTGTACAGCTTATAAAACTCCTCTTTCTTTGCCCACTCAACAAAAATCGTGTCGCAAAAATGGTGCATATCCCACTCGATTCTGTCGCATACATAACACGAATCAAGTCGCTTTTTAATGATTTCAAGCTGTTTCTTATCGGGCTTGCCCTTCAGCTTTTTCGGCATATCGTTATCAATAATTTCCTGAAGATGACTTTCAAGAATAAGCGCATTCGGCAGTTTTTGTCCTTTTTCAAACATCTGCGAAAAATGGCGGTGACAAAAGCCTTTTTTGTTGGTTTCAATCCTGATATTAGGCTCCATCATCGCATCGCCCGTAATGAATTTTACATACTGCTCCTCAAGCATACTCTCCATTCGGCAAAACGGACAACCGCATTTCGGCATAAATATATCGTTAATCGGAATTGTGCAGATAGTTTCTTTCACAATAATCCTCCTTTTGAGTTAATGTAGTGGTTATAACACACCGTTTTCATCATATCAAAACATATGTATTTAAACAAAATGTTTCATCAAGGCTTGCGTTCAATGAGTTCCTGTCTGAAATACAGTCGGGACTGAAATCTGTTTTACAAACAAACTATCTTCCCGACATTCATTTTCCATTTTCAATTTTTCATTTTAAATAAGTATATCATAATTTGCCCGAATGTGATATACTTTATTAAGAAAATTTCGGCGGTGAAAATCATGGAATGTATTGAACTCGACAACAAAATCAAAATAACCGATGTGCATGACCTTGACCTTGCGCAGACTCTCGACTGCGGTCAGAGCTTTCGTTGGAAGTCGCAGGACGACGGTTCTTTTCACGGTGTTGCCTACGGCAAAAGCGTAACCGTCAGCCTTGACAAAACGGATATGTACATTGAAAATGCAACGGCTGACGATTTCAGAAACATCTGGTACAGCTACTTTGACTTTTCGCTTGATTACGGAAAAATCCGTGAAGAAATCAGCACAATACATCCCGTTCTGAACGAGGCGGCAAAGTACGCCCCGGGCATAAGGATTTTAAGACAAGAGCCTTTTGAGGCACTCTGCACATTCATCATTTCGCAGAACAACAATATAAAGCGAATCAAAGGCATTGTTAAGCGTTTGTGTGAGAACTTCGGCGCACGGCTTGATGACGGGGAATTTGCGTTCCCGACAGCCGAAACACTTGCAAAGCTTTCGCCCGATGACCTTGCACCGCTGAGGGCAGGATTTCGCAACCGTTACATTATTGATGCGGCACAAAAGGTTGCAAACGGCGAGGTGAATCTTGACAGCTGTTTCACGCTTGACTATGAAGACGCAAGGGCGGAGCTTATGAAAATTACGGGCGTCGGCAAAAAGGTTGCCGACTGCACACTTCTTTTCGGTATGCACAGAATTGAGGCTTTTCCGATTGATGTGTGGATGAAACGGGCAATGGAAAAGCTGTTCCCGAATATGAACGGTGACGATTTCGGTCAGTACGCAGGCATCGCCCAGCAGTACATTTTTCACTACAGCCGAATGCACCCCGAACTGTTTTAACGGTGTGTCACCGTAATGTTAAGGTTTAATTGTAGCGGCGGTCAGTGACCGCCAATCGAAACGATTGCAAAATCGGTTCGATCGTGCATTATCACAATTTCATTGCGGCATCTATTATTGATTTGGTTTTACAACCAAATCAAATGGCGATCGCTGATCGCCGCTACGGTATATCGGTAAATCACATATAAAAAACAGTCGGGAAGACAATGTTTTGCATTTTGCAAACTGTCTTCCCGACTATAATTTTACATTTTCAATTTTCCGATTTATTTCGCCTTTTTGGCTGAGCTGTCAAAGAGGAGAACAAGAGTTGCGTTATCGGCTGTACCTGTTTCTTTAAGACCGTTGTTTTTCTGGAATTTCTTAACAGCCTCGGCTGTTACTTCGCCGTAGTAGCCTGTCACATTGTCCTTGTCGGCAATGTAACCGATGTTATAAAGGCGGAGCTGCATAGCCTTTACCGTGTCGTTTTCATCTTCCTGCTTGAGTGAAAGGTCTGATGTAATGGTAAGTTTATACTTATCGGCAACCGACTTTGAATTGCTTGCGGTTGTTGCCTGAGTTGCGGTTGTTGCGTCAGTCTTTGACGCTGTTGCATCCTGAGCCTTTGTTGTGTCTGTTGCAGACTTTGGCTTGAGGTCGGGATACATAAAGTAAACCATTTTTTCAAGTGCTTCCAGAGCAGTATTGCCGGGTCTTGACATTTCTTCAAGTGAAACCTCAAGAATTTTGCCTGTCTTAACTGCACCAAGACTTGCGAGTGTTGTATCACCCTTAATTTTATCAAGAGTAGCATTGTCTGCATAGAAGATAAAGTTCGGATTTGCAATCTTGAGAGTTGCAACATCAACATTGTTGTCGCTGATGTTTACTGCGGCATTAACCGCCCCCGTATAGCCGAGGAGCATATCGCCGTATGTTCCGCTTGTCATCATCTTGAGTCTGTCGTTTTCTGTATAGAGATAGCAAACCGTATCAAGAATGCCGGAATTTCTGTTACTAACCTGCTGTTTGTAGTTGTTCATCTTATCAAGCAATTCATTGTAGGTATCTTCACCCTTCTTTGCGCCCGTTTTTGTGCCGCCGCAAATTTTGCCGATTGTCACATAGTTTGTTTCAACCTGCTTGGGAGTGTCACCGTGTGACATTGTGACAACCTGAATACCCTTGTCCTGAAGCTTCTTCTTTGCGTCCTCATTTATTGACTGACCTGCAAACACAAGGTTTGTGCCGGAATTGATAATTTTGTCGGTATCGGGATTTTCATAAGAACCGACGCTCGGGGCAACTGCGATTGACTGCTGGTCAACCTCATCACTTCTGCCCACAATATATCTGTCATAGCCTGTTGCGATGAGGATATCGGCTGTCGGCGCATCAAGAACAACAATGTTCTTTGGCTGACTTTCAATCGTAATGTTTGCCACCTTAACAGGATATTCTCCGTCAGAACAACCGCTGAAAAGCGCAACTGCCGAAAGCATTGTCACAACTGCAAGAGCAATTGAAATTATTTTTGTTTTCATAACTGACCTCCGATTAATCAGCAAAACAGCGATTCAACATACTGTCTTGCACATCTTGGCGAACGACCGCCTCTTGAAAGTGCAAACTGCTCAGCACCGAGCGCAAGCTCTTCGTGAGTCATCTTGACACCTCTCTGCTCTGCAAGAGAATATACAATTTCAAGAAAATCATTCTTTGAAGGAATTGTGTAGCAGACTGCAAGACCGAAACGGTCCGAAAGCGAAAGACTTTCCTGCATATTGTCACGAACATTGATATCATCAACAGTATGCGTTCTGTCGGAAATGCTTTCCTTAACAAGGTGTCTGCGATTTGATGTTGCATAAATCAACGCATTATCCGGACGAGCCGCAAGTCCGCCCTCAAGCACGGCTTTAAGGGTTGTATAGCTCTGATCCTGATGCTGGAACGAAAGATCATCAATAAATATAATGAATTTAAGCGGAAGAGCGGCAATCTTGTCAACAAGAAGCGGAAAGTCAATGAGCCTGTCCTTAGGCATTTCAACAATGCGGAGTCCGTCTTTGCGGAACTCGTTTGCAATCGCCTTGACTGTTGAGCTTTTACCTGTACCCTTATCACCGTAAAGCAGGCAGTTGTTACAGCTCTTGCCCTGAATAAATGAAAGTGTGTTGTTTACAACCTGACTTCTCTGACGCTCATAACCCGTAAATGTATCCATATCAATCCTGTCCGGATGCTCAACAGGCTGAATGTCACCGTCACGCCAGATGAATGCCTTGTAACGGGCAAACATTCCGCAACCGTTTTCCTTATAATAAGCAGAAAGCTTGTCAAGTGAACCGTCAAATCCGTCAAAACACGGGGCGCACTTGCCTGTCTGCCACTTTGGAAGAATCGGAATAAGCTCCTTGATTTCGTCGGCATAGGTATATGCCTCAAGCACTTCATCGGAAGTAAGCTTTGCGGCTGTTAAAATAGCGTCGCAGTCTGTCTTAACGGCAGAAACTACATTTTCGGGTAACTCTCCCTGTTTGCCGGCTGTTGCGGCACGGGCAAAACAGTTATCGTCAAAAAGAGCCGTTTCGCTGATTGCAAATGCGAACTTATCCGCACAACCTCTTTCGCAAAGCATTGAGCAAAGCTTGCCGTATGCACCGAGAAATTCCTCAGGCTTTTTGTCGAGCGAAAGCAAAAGTTCATAAAAGGCTTTCGGAACGCTTCTGTTCATTATACCTCTGAATACAGAGAGTGATGACAAAAGCATTTTACACTTATTTACATTATTCATTCTAAACATCCCAATCTGTTCTAATCTATTTAATTGTACACATTTTTATCCGTTTAGTCAATAATTTACGGCAAACAACGGCATCCTATTTTTTACACTTTAACAAGCCAAAATATGTATAATTTTTCACCGCATCAAGTATATACCTGTTTCAATGACGATTAAAACGGCGATAAATCGTGATAAATACGGGTTTTTGAAGGTTTTAAAAGAATTTTTAAATTTTTTTAAAAAAAGTGTTGACATTTGGTGCAACCCGTAGTATAATCAATACTGTTCTCGAGAGAGAAACAAAAGTTAATAAGTTGGTGTTGATGACGCTGAGGGTCCACCTGTTCCCATACCGAACACAGAAGTTAAGCTCAGTGGTGCCGAAAATACTTGGCTGGTGACGGCCCGGAAAAATAGGGAGATGCCAACATATAAAGTGTCCACCCAGTAGGGTGGGCGTTTTTTTATACTTTTTTACGGACGAAGGTTTCTGATACGAATTGCTATCATCGTATCGGATAATATGTACGATAATGAAATTCGCCGTTGGCGAGTGAAATTTGACTTTGTCAAGTGAAATCGACCTGCGGTCGATGATGGTCGTGAAGATAGTTTTACTATACAAACAATTACAATGCCATATACACTAATTGGAGTATCCTTATGTTTAATATAACCGAACTTTTAAAAAACGAAACATCTGTATGGGAACGACTGAAAAATTCTGGAAAGCCTGTTGTGCTTTACGGAATGGGTGACGGTGCGGACAAAGTTCTTGCCGCATTTGACCGATACGGAATCAAAGCGTCTGCCGTTATTGCAAGTGATGATTTTGTGCGTGGGCAGAAATTCCACGATTTCACGGTGAAGAAGCTTTCCGATGTTGAAACCGAATTTAGCGACATTATAATCGCCCTCTGCTTTGCAAGCCAGCTCCCCGATGTTATGGAACACATAACGAGAATTTCCGAAAAGCACGAAACGCTTGTCCCCTCTGTTCCCGTCTTTGGTAACAAACTTTTTGACAATGATTTTATTACCGAAAATAAAGAGCAAATTGAAAGTGCATACAGTCTGCTTGCCGATGACCTTTCAAAAAAGGTTTACGAAAACATTCTGAAATTCTACTACACAGGCAGAATTGACCTACTCCCCCCTGTCACAACCGACAAGGACGAGGCTTTCGGCAATATTCTGAATCTCAGTGAAAACGAAAGCTATGTTGACCTCGGCGCATACAACGGCGACACGATTGACGAATTTCTGCACTACACAAACGGCAATTACAAGCGTATAATCGCATTTGAACCTAACGCAAAGAATTTTGAAAAGCTGAAACTTCATTGCAAGGGCATGGCGAATGTGTCGCTTTGGCAACTCGGCTCATACAGTAAAAACACAGAGCTTATATTCAACAACAAGGCCGGTCGCAACAGCGCAATTGCCGACAAGGGCGTTGCAACAAAGGTTGCGACAGTCGATACGATTCTCTGCGGAATGGCGGCAGGCTACATTAAAGCCGATGTTGAGGGGGCGGATATGGAAACCCTTATCGGTATGCAGAAAACCATGGAAAACTGCAAACCAAAGCTGAATTTTTCGGCATACCACAGGTTTGAGGATATTTTCCGCCTTGCACTATACATTCACAGCGTGAATCCCGACTACAAAATCTTTCTCCGCCACCACCCATATATTCCGGCATGGGATACGAATTTATATTGTATATAATATAATTTGCCGACGGCAAGTCGCCGTACAGGTTTTATACAAAACAAAAATGCATCAGACCTTTTCGGGATCTGATGCATTTTTTAATAATTTCAGTTATGTCTTTTTATTCGCTTACGAACAAGTGACAAACACCGCCAAATCATAATCTAAAATCAATGATTATTTTTTAGTTACTGTAAGTGCGCCTGTTGTCTTGTTGAAACTGAATGTATATGTACCGCCTGTTGCGATAAGTGTTGCATTAGCTGTATAAGAGCTCTTGAGGTTCTTTGTACCGCTGTCAACAATCTTTGCAGCGGTTGTGTATGCTGTACCGTAGTTATAAATCTTGAATGAGTATGTACCTTCACCAAGCTTTACTGTACCCTTTGCAACATTGCTTTCGCCGCCCTTGTCATCAAGAACGAGGTTGATGTCGCCCGATACATGAACATCATCAGCTTTTTCATCCTTTGCAGGAACATAACCTACAACGAGTTTCTTTGTTTTTGTGTTGAGTGTGAATGTGTATGTACCGCCTGTTGCGTTGAGTGTGAGGTAGCTTGAATACTTGCTGTTGAGTGTAAGTGAAGCTCCGTTTGTTGTGTCGTTGATTACCTTGTTGTAACCGTAAGCCACATTACCTGCAGAAAGCTTGAACTTGTATGTGCCTGCTGCAAGATATGTTGAACCAACTGCGACAGTCTTGCCTTTTACAGGTGAAAGAATTGTGTTGAGGTCACCGATGAGGTACTCATTCGGGAGGTTCTTGTCATACTTAACAACGAGTGTGTTTGTCTTTGTGTTAACCTGGAATGTGTATGTACCGCCTGTTGCAACGAGTGTTGCGCTGCTCTTGAACTTCTTGTTGAATGTAAGACCCTTTGTTGCGTCTGTAAATGCCTTACCGTAACCGAGAAGTGTACCGTAGTTATCAAGCTTGAATGTGTATGAACCCTTCTGAAGGGCGATTGTTCCGCCTACTTTGTCTGTACCGATTGCTGTAAGCTTGAGCTTGATGTTGTCGCCGTATACATAGTAGCCGTCTGTAGGAACATCAGAAGGAGCAACTGTTGTCGGCTGTGTTGCCGGCTGTGTTGCTGTTGTTGGCTGTGTTGCTGTTGTCGGCTGTGTTGCTGTTGTCGGCTGTGTTGCTGTTGTAGGCTGTGTTGCTGTTGTGGGCTGAGGAGCTGTTGTAGGCTCTTCACCCTGAATGAGAACTGCCTTTGCAGTAAATGCAGCACCTGCTACTTTGTTAACACTATTGTCAATATAATCGATGTCCTTCTTTTCACTTTCGAAGAAATCCTTATATGTATCAGCCTCTGTACCTGTAAGATAATCAACATTGAGATTTACTGTTGTGTCACCGCTGCCTACAACATCAAATGTAAATGTGCAATAAACATTCTCTGACTTGAAGTTGAAAAGATCAAGGCTTGAGCAGGTGAAGAGAACCTTATTTGTAAGGCTTGGATTCCAAACGATGCTTCTCTGGAATACAGGGAAAACCTTTTCCCTTGTATTTGTTGATGCAAGCTTGAGAACCTTGCTGTCGTATGTAAGACTGCTCTGTGCATTAACGATCATGTGATCTGCCTTGAGAAGGTAAGTAACAACAACCTGCTCTGTCTGTGCATTGTAATCATACGAAACAGGATCTGCCACATTTGATGTAACATTGATCTTGTTGCCTGCACTTGTTTCTTCGCTTGTTTCGGCAGCACTTGCTGAGAAAGGCAGAGCTGTGAACATGCACAGCACCATCATTACCGCAAGAACCACAGAAAGCTTTTTCTGAATTTTTTTCATACTTGCTGCTCCTTTAATAAAATAAAATTACCGTTCGCCACAGTTTTGTGGCAATACTTCTAAGCTTCGGAAACTTTAACAGTACAAAATTTCCGAGGACAACTAAATTATAGCACATTTAAGTTGTTCGGGCAATGAATCTGTTATTCTTTTAACGGAAATGTTTTAGCTAAAAATCTGTGCAAAATAACGGTGAAATTGTTGCATTGTACAAATTTTCGTGCTTATTATTGTGTATATTGCCTTTTTATCGACAGTTTTTACATATATTGACAATTACAATATAAGAAATTTCAGTGTTTTACGCCTGTTCATTTCATATAAAAAACAAAAGCCCGAATTCGAGAAATATCGGATTCGGGCTTGCTTATTATCAGAATTTATCAGAATGATTTAAAAAGCTCAATTGCTTTTGCGGGATCTGCGGCTCTGAAAACGGCTGTTCCCGCAACGCACACATCAACGCCTGCCTCTGACGCCTGCTCAATGGTATCTCTGCCGATTCCGCCGTCAGCCTCAATAAGGATATTGTTCAGACCTCTGCGTTGGCATTCTCTCTTGATTTCCTTAACCTTCGGCATCATCTCGGGCATAAAGCTCTGTCCGCCAAAGCCCGGCTCAACCGTCATAACAAGTACAAGGTCAAGCTTTTCAAGATACGGAAATACTGTCCAAGCAGGAGTGTTTGGCTTTAGAACAAGTCCGGGTTTGATTCCTCTTGACTTGATTTTTGCAATTGTATCATCAATGTCAGAGTCGCATTCAACATGGAAGGTGATGATATCCGCACCTGCATCGGCAAAATCGTCAATATATTTAAGCGGATCGCTTATCATAAGGTGAACATCAAACGGGCGGTTTGAGAACTTTCTTACCGCCTTGATTATGGGAGCGCCAAAGGTTATGTTCGGAACAAAGTGACCGTCCATAACATCAAGATGCATCCAATCGGCACCCGCCAGATCCATTCTTTCAATTTCTTCACCCATTTTTGAAAAGTCACAAGACAAAAGTGACGGAGCTATTTTCATATTTTACATCCTTTCCTACGGTTTTTGGACAGCCGGAGCAAAAACAGCGGCGGCGCCCCAGAACAACGCATAAATCAATACTTCAAGCGAACCCATAACCTGTACGCCGGCATAAAGCGAAAGTGTTGATGCAACGAGCAATCCGAAAATTACGGCAATCAGCTGAATTATGATTGAAAGCGAAATATTGTGCTTGATTTTTACGCAACCCGTAACTGCACGGGCAAGCGATGCGGCTTTGCCGTTTGTAATGAGATATGAACGGGAGGTTTCCTCAACCGTATCCTCAGCCTCCTTGAGAACATTTCCGAGCCCTGTCGGAAGCACCTTGATACTGCGGTAGAACAAATCGTAGAGTTTTGCAACAAGGTCATTTGTAACATTATAATCGGTTGTTCTTATGAGGAAGCTTATGCCGTTGGTTTCGGCTCTCTGCATTTCAGCCTTGAGCTGAGCGTCGGGAGTGTATCTTGTAACAAACATTGCAACAAGTCTGCCTGCTCTTGACAGGTATGTAACCTGTCTGCCCCGAGAAGTATATTTCTCCTCATATTCCATATTCGGAACTTCCACGCTGTACTTTTCCATAAGCGTGCGTGAACCCACAAGGATTCTTTCGCTCTTAATCCATCCCACAAGTCCGATTTCATCCTCATAAAGAACGCTTTCAACCTCGGGAAGTGTTTCCTCGGTTTCTGCAACTACCGAATCAAAAGCATTTGCAATCGGATTCTGAGCCTCTTTAAGAATTGCAATTCCGCAGAGAAGAGATTCGTCAATGCTGTAATCCTCAAAGGTTTTGATGCCCTCAAGCGAGATTGACTCGGCAGGGAACAATTCATTTGCATCTATCATTATAGCCGTACTGTCGCAGAACTGCTTTACCGACGGATAACCCGAAAGCATTGAGCCGTAGGAGAGCAGAGTTTTGCAGAGCTTTCTCACGGGGGCATTAACAGAAAGAAGTGTTGCCACAGGCACAGACACCGCCGTAATAAGCGCAAATGCATTCAAAGCATCTGCAAATGACAGCTTAACAACACCGTACATTACCGCAATGATTATTGATGCAATTGTTGTTATCGGGGCAAGCTTTGACGCCAAATCCTCGCTCGGATCGGGTGCATAAGATATTTTGAGAAAGTTTGACGGAAATTCGGTCTTGTGCTGATAGGCAATTATCGGACGGTCGGCGGCAGTACCGCTCATCATCTGCATTGCAACAGACTCGTTGTTGTAAATTTTTGACGCATATTTCTGTCCCTTTGACGAAACAAACTTAAAATTGTCCTTTACACGAAGAACCATATACAGCTTTCCCACATTATTGGCAAAGAACGCAAGCATAGGAATTACCGTGTAGTAGTTCACATGAAATCCGTTCAAATCGCCAAGGCAGAAGAATGAAACAATTATCTGAACCATTCCTGCCGCACCTGCAACGGCAACGGCTGTATCGGAATTACCTTTGATATGCACAAGCGGTGAAAGTCCGCTCATCATTGCCACACGGTTCAGCACAAGCGATGCCGCCATAAGAACAAACAGCAAAATTGCGTATGCCGCCGGTGCAAAAGGAACTGCCGAACATATTGCACTCGGAAAAATTCTTGTAACGATTGTGAGAATAACCACAACTGCGGCAATTATTCCCGACAACAGACTTCTCATAAAGAGCTTTCTTATATTATGATTCAGCTCATAGAGAATACTTTTTTCGTCCTCCTCGCCTGTATAATCCTCAACAGGCTTAGAATTTTCCTCTTTTACGGTATCGTTATCATCGGATTCATCCTTTGAAAAGATTCCGACAAGGGCAGAAATAACCTTTTCGCCTATAGGGCGGTTATCCTTATGCTTTTCCTCGGTCGGAGCGATTTCCTCATCAACGATTGTCGGCTCGGGACGAAGCACATGAGCGATTACCGAAGGATTCTTTGAACGCACATACTCCTCATACTCATTCGCTACAACCTCGGAAAATCTGCCTGCCTTGACATTTAGAATATTTCTCGGTTCATCGGGACGATACACGGGAACTTTTGCAACCACCTTGCGAGGCGGTTTTTCGGTATTCGGAAACTGATGAACGGGAGTCTGCGAAGCCTCTTTCTTTTCTTTGGTTTCGGTCTTTTCCTTTGGCTTATCCTCGGGAATGTCGATATCTATGGTATGGTAGCTTTTAATTTCAGCCTCGTCACGAAACTGGTCAACCTCTCCGAGCACTTCGCCCGAAAATTCTGTATTTTCATCATACTCAGGTGTGAGGGTAACTATCTTATTTTCTTCCTCGGCGGCTTTTTTCTTTGCCTCCTCATACTCACGCTTGGCTTTTTCGGCTTTTTCCGCAGCCTTTTTTTCAGCCTCTGCTTTAAGCTGTTCGGGAGTTACAAGGTCATCGTCATTTCCGTCCATTATAAGCTCTGCCTGCATTGTGGCGGCAGTCTTATCCCCGACTATTGAGTTTGAAGTATCAGGTTCGGATTCATCAAGCGGATTTGTATTTTTTAACCTCGGCTTTTTGTCGGCATTGCTGAAAATTTCTTCAATCTTCGGCTTTGCACGGTATTTCTGTGCCGTCTGCTCCATTCGTTCCTGATCGGCAAGATAGTGGGTTTCTTCGAGTATGCTCTCGATTTCAAGCTCTTTAAGCCTGTCCTTGTCCATATCAGCCAAAGCATTCACTCCTTTTTATTTACTCTCGGGCAGATAGTTTAGGTTTATCGGAAACTATGCCGCCCGAGCGGTACTCTCTGTTTTTACAATCTTTGACATTTAAACACACAACTTTGATAACATCAAATGATTTTATTTAAACATAATATTTCATCAATGCGGGCGGATAATATCCTCCCGTCTGAAATATAGTCGCAATGCGTTGTGCATAAATGCACTGCCTTTAGGGCGTTACTGTTTGGGTACAAAATTTACTCAAGGTTGATTTTGCCAATCCCTAAATAATAAATATGTACTTGTTGACTGCGTTTGTTGTTCTCTTTTTCTGCTTCGCAAATTTCAATTTTATCAATCAAGTCAATTAACACATTTCTTGACAGCTCTTTAATTGGAACTTCGTACATTTCAAGTTTTCTCAGAAATTCACAAATCTTTTTTGACTGAGAATCAATGTTGACCTTAATACGAGATTGGTTAATTACTGTTTGATTGAGATTTGCTTGTTCACACAAAAACTCATTTTCGAGCTTTTTAAAAGTTTCAAGAGTGATATTTCCTCGCACTTTATCTTCATACAAGTTTTTTAATATTGCGTCAATCTCAGAAATGCGGGTTTGGGCATTTTTTAGATTTTTAACACTTGCACATTGTGCCGTTTTGGCATCAGTGTGCATTTTTGTTTTTGCAAACTCAACAACTTTTGTCTTATTAGCTATAAGTTTGTTAATTTCGCTTTTAACACAATCTGATAATCTGTTTTCGTTGATATAATGAGATGAACAACCTTGTGCTTTTCGAGCGGTTGAGCAAGTGTAGGAAGTCGAACCTTTATAGCGTCGCTGTGCATACATTTGATTTTTACAATCTGCACAACGCAGAAAATCCGAAAATAGAACAGGTTCGCTGTAAGAGTGTCTTACCGGTTTTTTACTCAAACGCAATTTTTGTGCTTCTGCAAAAATTTCTCGACTTATAATAGGTTCTTGTTTATCTGGAAATATTACAAGATTATCAACATCTGAACGCTTAAAGTTAATCATATCTCCGCAATAATCCTGACAAGTCAAGATATGTGCTACGGAATCTTTCGACCAACGATATGGATTTCTCGTTTTATCAGATATTTGCAAACCGGTTAAAGAAGGAATCTTAACTTTGTTTGCAAAAAGATAATTTGCGATACTTGCCGGACCGTAACCTTTTAAATATAAATCGAAAATTTTGCGAACAACAATCGCAGACGGCTCATCAATTATCCAATCTCCATTTTCGGCTTTTTTGTAGCCGTAAATTGGTCTTGTGGATAATCTTATGCCCGAGTTGCCTTTGCTCTTAATTACAGAACGTTGCTTTCTTGACAAATCTTTTGCATACCACTCATTCATAATATTTTTAAATGGGATAAAATCGTTGATTTCATCTTTTGCAGATGTATCAAGATTGTCAGAAACCGAAATAAATCTAACTCCTTTTGATGGAAACAATATTTCTGTGTAGTATCCAACTTTAAGATAATTTCTGCCAAATCGTGATAAGTCCTTAACGATTATTGTTTTGACTAAATCATTTTCAACATCAGATAACAGTCTTTTAAAGTCAGGTCTATCGAAATTTGTTCCGGTGAAGCCATCGTCAACATACACTTCTGTTGGAGTTAAACTATTTTTAAGAGCATAGTCTTGTAGGATTTGTTTTTGATGTATTATGCTGTTGCTGTCCCCTTTTAGCTCGTCATCAGATGACAAGCGACAGTACAGGGCAGTAAATCGTATGTTTTGCTTGTTTTCCTGCATATGTGGATCTCCTTACGGCACTTTTTACGCAGGCAACAATTGATTTACCTCCATAATAACATCTAAAAAACTCAAGTCAAGACTTACTGAGGATTTTATCCTCTTAAATATATTCCGCAAAATTTGCGGTTTGTCACCCCAAATAAGTAAAAAAATCAAAAAAAAATTTCAAAACTCAGAATATTGCTCTAAAAGTGTGCGTAATTTGCGTAAAATTCGGCATAACTTGTTATAATAAGCACCTTTGGACAGATTATGTTTTTTTCCGAGTTCCGCATATGTTTTTCGCTTAACATCATTGTAAAAAAAGCATTCTTCAATAATTTGCCTTTCAATTACAGGTAGGCTGTCTAAAGCTTCCGTAAGAGCGTTATGCAAGTATCTTTGATACAGTATGTTATCAATATCTGCCTTCTCGTCTTTTAAAGCTTTGAACTTATCATTCGCAAACTCGTCCAAAGATATGATTCTTTTGTAATTGTTTTGCCGATAGTCTTTTTCGTAAAGCAAATAATGTTCTTGTCGCAAAGATTTGCGCTTATGAACTTTAAGTAATATGAGTTGTTTTTTCTCATCTGGGTAATGATTTCCGTCATTCACTAAAAGAACACTCCATTCTTTTAGCGAACGAACAGACAACTATTGATATATCTATACTATCACAATATATTTGCAATTACAAGATTTTTCTTTTCAAAAGAAAAATCTTTTTTTATTCTCAAAAAAGAGTGACAAATAGTCTTTTTTGCGGAATATATATAGGGGGATTTTACAAAATTCGCTGATTTGTCAAAATATACCCGATTCTATAATAGCAAGCACTGCGGTGTGTCGGACATTTCGACACAAACCGCCAATTTTTCAAATCCGTAAAATTTGAAAAATTGCTTGTTAAGGGATACCCCTAAAACCCCGTTTTTTAGAAAATTAAAATTTTACAGAAAGGCATTTTTATGAAAAATATTGAAAACAAAACTATCAGAATCAGCGTAAGAGTTTCTGAAGAAGAATTGAAAATTATAGAAAAACGAGCTTCGCTCACTAATGAAAAATCGCTAAGTTCGTTTTTGCGAAAACAGGCAATAAAAGGATTTGTTATCAATGTGAATTTTTCAGAATTTGACGATTTGCGAAAAAACATTACTGCAATAGGAACTAACATAAATCAGATTGCAAAACGAGTGAATTCAACAAATCGCTTTTACGATGAGGACATCGAATACATTAAGAAGGTGCAAAAAGAAATATGGCAATCACTAAACTCGGTTCAGTCAAAACTACGCTCTCTGTAGCAATTGACTATATTCTAAATCCGGAAAAAACAGAAAATCAAAAATATGTGTACTGCTACGGTTGTACCGAGGATGGCAAATCGGCAGAACAGGAATTTTTGGCAATCAGAGAATTTGGAACAGGCAAAGGTGATGTTCTCGCACAACATATTAAGCAATCGTTTAAAGGACAGGAAGTTACACCTGAACAAGCACTTGAAATTGGAATAAAAACCGCCGAACGCTTGCTTGAAAATAAATATCAGTACATAGTAGCGACACATACGGATAAGGACAACATACACAACCACATAATTTTTAATAATATTAATTTTGAGAATTTCCGTACTTTTGAATGGCAGCAAAATCGTGGCGGTAAGTCTTGGAAAAAACTCCGTGAAATAAATGATGATGTATGCAGAGAATACAATTTATCCGTAATTGAAAAACCTATCAATCCGGGCAAATGTTACTACGAATGGCAACAGGATTATTTGGGTAAATCTTGGAAGTCAAAATTAAGATGTGTGATTGATGAAACAATAATGCAATCGACATCTTTTGAAGATTTTTTAGAACAGCTTAAAAAGAAAAATGTTGAGTGTATTTATACTCCCGAAAATGTCATAAAGATAAAATTTCGCTTGCAGGGACAACAGCGTTTTTCAAGAGGTCGCACTCTTGGTTGGTATTATGACGAACCTCAATTACGCAAACGCATTGAGCAGTATCAATTCTTAAAAACCGGTAAAAGCGGAAAAACATACAGAACCCGAATTATTGATACAAGCACAGATGTATTTCAGACTTCCAAAGGATTATTGCATTGGGCGAACATTAAGAATATGCAGGAGGTTTCAAAGCTCATAAATTTTTTGTCTGAAAACAATATGAGAAGTGAGTCGGATATAGAAAACAGAGCTGCAGAAAAATACAATGACAGAATGGTTATTGTTTCCAAACTTAACAGAACTCAAAACCAAATTAACGATATTGCGGATGTAATAAAGCTCATAAGGACATATGAGAAGTACAAGCCTTATCACAAAAATCTGATGACTGCCAAAAATCAAAAACAATACAAAAAAGAAAACATCACCGCACTTGATAAGTACGATGATGCAGTTGCTAAATTATTAAGTTTGTATCCCGACAGAAGATTGCCGACAATTTCAACTCTTGAAGAAAAGCGAAAAAAATTAACTTCCGATGTTCAGCAGATGAATGAAGAATACAAGGCAATTATTGATGAGCTTAAAAAGATTGAATATGCCCGTCAAAGCATTAACGATTATCTCAGAAACAATGACAGGTCACAAAATAAAAGCTTGGAATAATTATTATTTATATTTTTCTTCTTCACGGTCAATCTCTTCCATAAATAATTGCATTGCATAATTATATGCCTTGTTAAGATTTAACCCTTTGTCTTTGACCCAATTCTGCAATTTTTCCTTTTCGCCCTTCGGCACATAAATATGGATTATGTCATATAAGTCCTTCGGCTTTACCGTAGAATTTTTAGGATAAACTCTCTTCTTTGCACATTCCTCACAGATTTTCTGACTGCCGGATTTTAGAATGAAGGATTTTCCGCAGTTCGGGCATATCTGTTCCGTGCCGACTCTTCGTGCCGTTCCTGCTTTTTGTTTTTCCTTGTGTGCCTGAATCCGTTCGAGCTTCTTTATTTCTCTGCACTCAGGACAATATTTAGCGTGTTTAGCGGTGGTTTCAAATTTATTTCCGCATCGTTCGCAGGTAAATTCTTTAATTGTAACCATCAGACCAATCCCTTTCGCTATACTTTTGCTACTACTATTATTTTATCAAGTATAAACGAATTGTCAATACAAATTGAAAAAAATGCCGTTTTTGAACAAAAAATTTAAAATTACACTTGACATTACCCCTAAATGAAGTATAATATAATCAGAAATAGTTTAGGAAATGATTTCAAGTGTGAAAAGTTAAGGAGGTAAAACAAAGATGAAAACAGTAAGAGTAGTTGAATATACAGACCTTGACGGTGAGAACCACACGAAAGACTTTGAAAACGCAAGCGATGCAGTAAGATTTTTTATGATGGTTACATCTGAAAGGCTCGTAAAAAAAGCTGCGTTATATGACAAAGTAATTGAAAATTAACTTGTGCCCCAACGGGGCATAAGTTGCAAAATACAAATATTTTTAAAGGAGTTAAAATTATGATTCGCAATGAAGTAAAACTTATCGGCAGACTTACCGCAGATCCTGAACTTAAATACACCAAAAATTCAAACACACCGGTGTGTAATGTGGTGTTGGCTGTCAACAACATTTATAACGATGACGCTGAATATTTGCACCTCGTTTTTTGGGACAAGAAAGCAACGAATCTTTGTAAGTATAAAGGTAAAGGTGATTTGATTGCTGTAACAGGATATCTCAAAACAAGGAGTTATATTGATTCAAACAATTCTGTTCGAAACATTGTCGAAATCATCGTTGATGAAGTTGATTATCTTGGCTTCACCAAAAAGGGTATTGATAAGAGTGAAAATATTCCTGACCTTGACCCAAACCACAAGTCACAGGAAGAATATCAGATGATACATAATGCGTTGTCAGAATCAGAAGATTTACCATTTTAACGGAGGTAAAAATTATGTGCAAAATCATTTCAGTCGCTAACCAAAAAGGCGGAGTTGGTAAGACAACAACGGCTTTCAATATAGCAACTGCTCTCGCTCTAAAAAACAACAAAGTTCTTGCAATTGACTTTGACCCACAGGCTGACTTGTCAAAATATGCTGATTTTACAAATACAGACTGCAACCCAACAATGAGCGACCTTCTTATTGGTAAGGTAGGTATGAGTAAGGCAGTTGAAATAAAAGACTGCATCAGACATAACGAGGTTAATCACCTTGATTACATTCCTTGTGACATCAACCTTGCAAATGCAGACTTATTCCTCGCAGGGGTACTTTCGAGGGAAACAATACTCAAGCGTATTCTTGATAATGATATTATCAAACAGTACGATTATGTAATTATTGATTGTAATCCGTCACTTGGAGTTTTGCTGATGAACGCTCTCACGGCAAGCACCGGTGTAATTATCCCGGTACAGGTGCAGGACTTTGCCTTCGGCGGTTTAAAAACTCTTACAGGTGTTATTTCACAAATACAGGAAACCATCAATCCTAATTTAAGAATTCTCGGTGTGCTGCCAACAATGGTTGACCGCACAAACGCAAGCAAGCGTGTCATTGAGCAACTTGAAAGCATTTACAATAATGCTCTTTTTAACACTCAGATACACCGTGCCACACAGGCAGTTGAAAGCACTAAGCAGCACAAAGCATTATGCTTAATTAAAGGCAGTAAGCTCGGAGAGGAATACATAGCTTGTGCCGAAGAACTGACAAAAAGAATTGGTGTGTAATTTACGGAGGAACGACAATGACAGGCTTTAATTTTGAGGCTATGCTCTCACAAAATAATCAGATAAAGCAAATACCGCTTGATATGCTTGTACCGTTTCACAATCATCAGTTTTCATTGTATGACGGCGAACGCAGGGATGATATGGTTGAATCAATCAGAAAAAACGGAGTAATGACTCCGATTGTGTGCAGACCTAATCCTAACGGTTCAGATACATATGAAATTCTCATTGGTCATAACCGATGGAATTGCTCACAGATAGCAGGACTTGAAACAATACCGGCTATTATTAAAGAACAACTCACAGAAGACGAAGCACAAACTTATGTCGATGAGAGCAACCTTATCCAAAGAGGTTTTAATGACCTTAAAATATCAGAACAGGCAAGAATTATTGCAAGACGATATTCTGAAATGTTTTCACAGGGTAAAAGAAATGACATCATCAACGAAATTCGTGTGCTTAACGGCGAAGAAACTTCTTCCGGCAACAGCCGTGAAAAGGTTGCCGATGAGTACGGATTAAGTCGGAATACCATTGCAAGACTTGTGCGAATAAGCAAGTTATCTGACGGCATTCTCGGTTGGCTTGATAAGGGTAAACTTGCCGTCAGAGCAGGTGTAGAATTATCGTATTTATCGGCAGATGAGCAGTCGGAATTATTCGAGATTAACTCTGCTGACGATAATATGCTAATGAAAATATCAGAAGCTCAGGCAAGAGATTTAAGAATCTTGTCAGCTGACGGTGTACTTGATGGCGATGAAATGCTGAAAGTTTTATCCGCTAAAAAGAAAAAGCCCGATAAAAAGGTGTCTATCGCTCCAACACTCTACAAGAAATACTTTGCAGGTCTTAGCAATGAGGAAATCGCCGACACAGTTGCAGCAGCTCTTGATATGTTTTTCAAAAGCAAAGAAAAAGGCGATAACAATGACTAAAGCAGTATTATTTCAGAAAAGCGGTCAGCCGGTATTGTTTACCGATTATGCGGAATATGATACCGGTACAGGCTATATAGTTGCTGAAAACAAAGAAAAAGGAATCTGCTATATTTGCAGAATCCTTGATAAATCAGAAATATTCAATTACAATGACCGAATTTTACCCATTGTAATTAAGGAAAAAGGTCTGAAAGAAATATCCGTTATACTTGTAACGGATAAATACAGGAGCATAGCAGAAGCAGAACAACACTATCCCGAATTGTTAGGAGGAAATAATTATGACAGTTAATGCTTTTTTAGAATTTTTTAATTTTGAAAATTCTATTCAGAGTAGCGAAAAAATAAATTACGGCGAAATTGAAATACCAAAATATGCCCTTGAAGAAACAGTCGATGAACCGGGAAACAAGGAATTCAATTATTACAGCTATAATTCCGAAGAGAAAGCCTATGATATGAGAAGATTGTATTGGGATGAAGGCTTTTTCACACACTACCTTTATCATTTCCGTGCTTCTGAACTTTGCAAATTACTGAAGAGCGGAAATTTATATAAACACATACTTGCCGAAACACGCAAAGCTAATAAGATAATTGATGACTGCGTAGCTTTGATGGCTCAGGACAATTCTGAATGTCAGCTTGCCCTAAAAAATAATGACACGGAACATTACAAAAAGTTGCTTAACAATCTCAGATTGATAGTAAGCGAAAGCGTTTATCGTAATATGGTTTTAGTTTTTTAATAAGGAGATGAAGAAATGTTAGTTATAATTAATTGTATTTTCGCTTTAATTTTCTTTTTTGTATTTTTTATAATGTTACATTCAGAGCTACATTCAGAGCCGAGTTTTATTAAACTGGCAATTGTATTAACAGCACTTCTGATTAATATAGTGTGTGTAGTAACAATTATATCATCTTTTAAATACACAATTATTGATATTAAACTATCAGATGAAGTAAAAAGCAGTCAAAATATTGTTAATTTTAAAGGCAATCGTGATTTACAAGGTGGTTTTTTTATTGGGTGTGGCGAAGTAAATACTGAGCAATACTATTATTATTACTACAAAACTGATAAAGGTAGTTACAAAGCAAGCAAAATTAAGGCTGACGATTGCGAAATAATCTATACTAAGGATACTCCGCACATAGATACTATAGTAAAATCGGCTGACGAAAAAGCAACTGAAAATCCGCTTACTTTTGAACCTCTTTTGTCGCTCAGAATTTCAGGTACAGGAGAAAAGTATAAAATTTATATCCCTGAAGGCTCGATTACAACAGATTTTCAGGTTGATATGGAATGAGGTGAAAATAATATGTTATTTTTTATTATCTTTATTATCAGCATAATCTTGCTGATTTTTTCTTTCATCGTCTATAGCTTAATTCAGAGAAAGTATGATAAATTATGTTGGTGTGACGATGAGAATAACAATAAATATGAAAGTAAAATAATAAAGTTATCAAAAGCCGTTAATTGCATAGACGATATATTTCTCTCAAGTATTATAATAACTGATTTGGTATTTATCTGTTTTATGGGATGTGTAATATACTCATCAATGATTAGTGGTGGCAAGATGGAGCTTGAAAGTTCTGACAAAATAACCCCTATATCAAGTACAGCATATTATTTAGAAGATGATAAGTATTACTATTTCAATACCTCTGACGAAACGATTGAAGTGCCAAAGAACAGTGTTAAGATGAATATAAAGTATGTTGAGTCAGAAGATGCCAGAATTGAAAAATATTCGACACACATCGACGAAAATAGCGTTAACCCTGTTTTTTATATATCGTGGGTTAATGACGACAAAACAATTTACAACATCTATATACCAAATAATGCAAAAGCAAATGATGTGGAGGAGTAAAAATAGCGAAAATTGGAATCACCGTATCAGCTGACAAAAAATCAATTTCTAAGGTAGAACAAACATAAAAAATAATTATATAACATTTTCCCTATTCAGGGTGGAATAAATTTTTCTTGCAGGCTATAAAATTAAGATTTCAAATAACCAATAGGAGAGATATTACTTATGGGATATAGAATTAAATCACGCTTTATTTATAAGCAAGTAGGACAAAGACTAAAACAGCTGCGAAATCAAAAAGGTGTTTCTCAGAAAGTAGTTGCAGACTATTTGGGAGTCGACAGAAGTACCTATACTAACTACGAAATGGGAACTACTACAATGACATATGTAACTATACTAATGCTTGCAAGATACTTTTCTGTTGACTTCAATACCTTGCTCTGCTATGACCTTCAAACCCAAAATTAATACAAATAAACGATTGGAAGTGAAAAAATGAATATTTGGAACAATTACATAACAAGTGTACGAACCAAAATACAAGTCAAACAGGATAAAAAGTTACTTACTGAAAGACAATGGAAGTTAAAACATTTTGTGAAAATTAATGATAAATGCGGTAAATATTTATGGATTAATGCCTATTGCCCATCTAAGGAGCTTTACTTATGGGACGAGGAAGTCAGACCTATGACTGAAAAAGAGCTTACAAATTACCGTACTGAGGAAAAGGAAAAGCGTGCAGCTCAGGCAAAACGCAGAGAGTTAAAGGCTGAGTATAAGAAAAGACAAGAAATCGGACAAAGTGTATCAGTAAGGAATATTATGAGTACATTAAAAGAAAATGAAATTATAATAGTTGACACTGAAACGACTGGACTCGATTCTGTAACAGACGAGCTGTTACAAGTGTCTATTATTAATTGTGTGGGCAAGACACTATTTAACAGTTATATAAAGCCTGAAAGAACAAAGAGCTGGAACGAAGCTATGGCAATCAATCATATAACTGCTGAAATGGTAGTGAACGCACCGACAGTTTCCGATGTTTATTACGAATTAAACAATATTATAAAGTCGGCAAAAGTCATAATTGGTTACAATGTAGGTCTTGATTTGATGTTCTTGTCTGCCTGTGGCATTGAGAACACTAAAGCCACAACTTTTGATGTTATGAAAATGTTCGCAGACATATACGGTGAATGGAGTGAGTACTATGGTTGTAATAAGTGGCAGACTCTAACTAAGTGTGCCGAATATTACTGCTACGATTGGGGCAGTGAAACAGCACACGATAGTTTAGCGGATTGCAAAGCAACGCTATACTGCTACAAGAAAATTCAAGAACAAAAGATGAAATAAAACAATTTTACAAAAATCAAGGAGAATGTTTGTCTATGTTTTGGGAGAAGTTTCAATATCTATCAGAAATAAAAGGAATAAAACCCCATGCGGTTCTTAAAGAACTTGAAATTTCATCAGGTTCTGCGAACAACTGGAAAAAAGGAACTATCCCGAACGGAGAAATATTAAAGAAAATAGCAGATTACTTTGAGGTATCAATAGATTCGCTTCTTGATTTTGATGAAAATGTGTCTGTAAGACTTAGTAGTAAAAAATCTGTTTTAAAAAAACTTAGTGCTATTCCGCAAAGATTCAACAGTCTTAAAGCCGTTGTGGAAACCACCGATGAGCAAAAACTTGCCATTGCCAAATATGTGGGATGCCCAATATGGTGGCTTGTGAATGAGCAGGACATAAAATTTGAACCGAAAGACACTTCTCCTGAATCAGATAACAGCGTTTTATTTATGATTCTGGATATTATGGACGGTTGTGCTGACAACGATATTGACAAAGCAATGCAGATTCAGCTTTCCAGAGTGGTGTTATATCATCTAAATGAAAAAGGATTCGGAACGGAAAAGCTAACCATTCTTTCAGATATCGAACAGAAAAAACTTCATTTTATTCTTACTGGAGAGGAAAACAGGGATTCTTCTCTCAATTATGGTTTCAACTTTTCAGATCTCGTTTATCTGAAAAGCGTTACAGGGATCGATTACCCTTACTTGTTTACTGGTATGTAAGAAAGTACACAAAACCCACGAAGTTTTTATGAGCTATATAATTTGAAAAAACAACAAAAAGGCAGATAACATCTTTTTGATGCTATCTGCTTTTACTTTTGTCCTTGTTATGTTGTGATTGATTTTCTTGTTTGTGGGATATAATTTTTGCGTTTTGATTTATCTGCTTTCTTGATAGAGGAGATTTTGTTTTACATACATCATTCCACGACAATGATTTGCAATCCCACATTTTATTTGGAATTACTTCCTGTGCAAATGGGACTATAAATTCATACAAGTAATTGTAAACAGTATTAAAATCAGGTTTTCCTTCAATACCCTTTAATTTGTTGTATGCGTGTTCAATTTCAGCTTCTTTATTATGGAAAGCATCAAATGATTTTATTTCCCTTCCTGCTCTTTTGCAAATATCAGAAATGTCCTTAGAATACACTTCCACACATTTAGATAACAGGAAAACATCTAATACATCTTTGGCTCTGTTTTTATATATAGCTTCTCCCGACAAGACACAAATCTTATCAGCCAAAATTTCATTTGGAAGTACTCCTCTGATTTTAGTTTGTTCATAATAATAGGTTTTGCTGTCAATCAACGGCTTAATGTCTATATCCATAGTAATAAATTTTCTGCCTGTGTTTTTATCAATAACACTTATACCGGCAGATTGTTTTTCTCCGTATTGCCGTGACGCAACAGCTTTATAGCATCTTTGTAAATCGCCAAAACTGTTATTTAAAGAATCAACTAAATAGTCCATAGACGGGGGTTGACCAATCCAATTCGCATCAATATCTTTCGTGGTTCGTTGAACTGAGCTAAGACCACTCTCGTTTAAAATCAGTTTAGTTATCAGACCGCCCTTGAACACAATAGGAATATCAGAGGTGGTTATTTGTCCGAGAATTTCGTACATCAGTTTTTCCTGTTCAGTCATATTACTCCTCACAATAATATTCTATCGCCATCTGCTTCACTTGATTAAAAACATCTCTGTTTTCAGGTTTAATTTTAAGATTATCAAATGATTCATTGTTGGCGAAATAATAATTGCTCAATGCTTCAAGAAAAGCAAGCTCATCTATGTTGTCATAATCAGAAAGCATATCGTTTATAGTCTGATTAACAGTTGTACATAAAACACCGTCAAAATTGAGATACTCTATATCGTCAAATGAATTGACAATATGATATTCAATGTTATCAAATTGTCCCTCGTTCTGAGCATACACCTGTATCTTAGATTCATTGACATAACCATTGAATAATTCAAGGTACTCAAGTGCCGAAACTCCGCACAGGATTAAATCCGTACCTTGAACCACATCTTGTAACCAATCGACATTAGAAAGATACCGTGTACTTGTAATTGACATCATAAATATCACCACACTTCATTTTCTTTACATATATTATTATATGTCAAAATCGGCAAATTTGCAAGTTTTAAGGACAACAAAAAAGAGCCGTTCAGAGCCATCTGAACGGCTGCTTTTTAAATTAAATAAAAAATATTTATCTACCGCAAAATCGGAATAAAGAGCTGTTTAAAGCCGTTTCAAGCTATTATAATCACAACTCTTGTTCACTCCTTTTAGGCTCTGATTTCATAACTGCTTTATTCTGAAGTTGCTTTGAAGATTTGTTCCTGCCGAGGATTTTATCCTTACCAAAGTAATGCGTCTTTTTAGGCTTGTCTGCTGATTTGTGCTGTTCGGACATTTCAATGTTTAAGGCAGTTGTCAACTCATCAAGTCTTTTTGTGCTGCTGTTAAGCTCATCCTCAAACTCAAACGGTTTGTTAAGCATATTTTGTGCAGTCTTATAGTCAATATCAAGTTTATTGAGTTCCGATTTTTTATCGTTCAGAACATTTTCAACCTTGAAAAGCAAATTTTCAATTTTTTTAAGATTTACAGGATTTGATACACCTAACTCGACTGAATAAGCGTAATTGCCACGAAGAGTAGCAGTTATCTTATCAAAAAAATATCCGTCATTGATTACTTCAATGCCAAAGTTTGCAAGCTGTCCTATATTAACTCGTTTATTCTTATTAGCATCTCCTTTGACTTGTGCAAAAGCGTTAGTTAATGCTTTCGTAGCAGCTTTTATTGCCTCTTCATCTCTGAGTGAGTAAGTATCTGCTCCGAGGGTAATTTCTACCTGATAATTTCCGTCTTTCGTGTTATACGGAATAGATTTAACCGTTTCCAAATCTTTACTGACATTACCTATATCCATAAGGAGTTTTTTGCGTGCTTCAGGATAAGCATTAACCTTGTCTTCTAGTTCATATTTTGTGCTGCTGTATTCGGATTTGAGTGCCTGAAGTTCTTTAACTCGGTTTTCAAGCGTGAGTTTTTCACGGATACGCTCATCACCCGTACACAAAGCCTTAATTTCCGAGTAAGTTAATGCAGCTTGATCAACATCTGCACACTTTCTTCCCGGTGCTTTTGAGGTCATTACCTGACTGATAAATTTCTGCTTTTTTTCAAGAAGCTGATAGCTGTAAGCATCAAAAGTGCCTTTAGTTACATAACGGTAAAGATGTACTTTTTCATTGATGTTTCCCTGTCTGACCATTCTGCCACGCCTTTGCTCGAGGTCAGAGGGTCGCCACGGAACATCCAAATCGTGTAGGGCAATGATTTTATCCTGTACATTTGTACCTGTACCCATTTTACTTGTTGAGCCGAGCAAAATTCGCACCTCACCGCTTCTGACCTTCGCAAAAAGCTCAGATTTCTGAGTTTCAGTTTTTGCACTGTGTATATATGCTATTTCATCAGCAGGGACACCCTTTGCAATGAGCTTGTCCCTTATATCATCATACACGCAGAATTTTCCGCTTTCTTCAAGGGAATCAAGTTCCGCTACACTCTTTATATCATCATCTTTGCTGTCAGCAGAGGAATTTTTGCCCGGAACACCTAAATCGCAGAATATAATCTGTGTCAGCTTTTTTTCGCTTGTTTTATCATAAATATCAAAAACATTATTGACACAAACATTAAGTTTTGTGCCGGGATCATCATCAAATGACGGATCTATAAGGCGAGGGTCAAGACCAAGTTTTCTGCCATCACCGGTAATTTTGAGCATATTATCCTGTGACGGATCTACGGAGCCGTTGTTGACCCCATCAGCTCTGTCTGATAATTCTTCAACAAGTTCCGTTTGTAATTCTGTCGGCTCAACATCAACAATATGCAATTCGCAGTCAGGGACTTTAAGATTAAGAGTATCTGCTGTGCGGACATCTGCAATCATTTTGAACATTGACATAAGTTCCGGCAAATTTGCGTATTCGGCGATACGGGTTCTTTCTTTAAATTTGTTACCTGCAGGAGCAAGTTCATATTCCTTTTTTTGTGTGCCGAATGTAGATACCCAGTTGTCAAAGTTTTGCATATTGTTATGACTTACAAGAAAGTCATAGTTAAGGTATCTCATCATCGTGTGAAGTTCGGTAACGCTGTTTGACAATGGTGTACCTGTGGCGAATACAACACCTTTACCGCCTGTTTTTTCGTCAAGATACCGGCATTTTGCAAATAGCTCGGTTGCTCTTTGCGAAGCTCTTGAAGATATGCCAGATACATTCTGCAACTTTGTTGTACAGAATAAGTTCTTAAACTCGTGTGCTTCGTCAATAAAGAGTTTATCAATGCCGAGTTCTTCAAAATACACGGTGTTGTCTTTCTTGCTTGATTGGAGCTTTTCAAGCTGATTTTCAAGGTTTCTTTTTGTTCGCTCCATATCCTTGACCTTAAAACCGTTGCCCTCATTGTACTTAAGTTCGGCAATACCGGCAACGATATTCTCAATTTGTTCTTTGTAAATTTTCTCCTGCCTTTCAGGGGACAAAGGAAGCATTTTTAACTGAGTATGACCGATTATTACAGCATCATAATTACCTGTTGCAATCTTACTCATAAGCCTTTTGCGATTTTCAGCCTTAAAATCATCCTTTGTTGCAACCAATATATTGGCATTAGGATAGAGCTTTAAAAAATCTGCTCCCACCTGTTCTGTCAAGTGATTCGGAACAGCAAATAGGGATTTATGACACAAACCAAGTCGCTTGCATTCCATCGCAGTTGCAATCATTTCAAAGGTTTTTCCTGCACCGACAGAATGAGCAAACAGTGTGTTGCCACCGTATATTGCGTGAGCAATAGCATTTTTCTGATGTTCGTGCAATTCAATATTGGAATTCATACCTGGAAACCTAAGGTGTGAACCGTCATATTCACGAGGTCTGATACAATTAAATGTGCGATTATAGGTGTCAACAATATCACTTCTTCTTTTAGAATCGCTGAACAGCCAATTCTTAAATTCTCTGCGAATTTTATTAGCTTTTTGTTGTACAACCTGTGTTGCTGGAACATCAATTACTCGAATTGGTGTTCCATTTTTATCAAACATAGTTTGTCCGTTTTCATCAAGCTTGTTCTTATACACCTTTGGTTCTGTCAAATTAAGAGCTGCTTCGAGAATCTGATATGCCGAATAACCGTAAGCTCCGTATGTCTTTGTTACAGTTACAGACTTATCTGCAGCTTTGTTTGAAATAAACCATTTGCCGGAATATTCGGAATACTCAACAGATATTTTGTCGTTCTTAAAAATACCGTCAGAACGATTGAAAAGAGGGGTTTCAAACAACTTGTACATAAACTTCTCATAGTATTCAGGAGCAATCCAAGTTGCACCGAGATTTACATCAATATCGCCTGCTTTAAGTGGTGTAGGTAATGCTGCTTTAAGAGCAGTAACATTAGCGTTATAAATACTATCAACGGCAGCATAGGTTTCTGCTATATCAAGCTTATTGTATATATCGCCCGACAAGTATTCTGATGCAGTCTGATATATATATTCATTATTTTCATTTTTCGTGTGCATCGGAACAGGATATATTTCACCGCTGTTACGCAAGCTGTCTTCAAGACTCTTTTTGTCTATATCAGTAAGCTCACTCATATAGCCAAAGTCAATATGTCCTTTTTCTGCAACACAAACCGCAAGAGCTTCCGATGCAGTATCAATATGCTCAATCTGAGGTTTTGGGATATTTACACGCTGTGTAAAAATATCAGACTTTTGTATCAGAACATTTTTATCATAATCCTGCTCAAGAGATGCAACGAGCGGATAAGCTCCGTCAAATCCGAGAATATTACGGTTGTATCTACTGTGCATCAGACCATACTTATCATAAAAACTGTCATAGATTGCATTTAGCTTATGTTGTAACCGTTCTACTTCTGTATCATTGTTATCGTGCTGTTGAACTTCAAGCAGTTCTCTTAAAGTATCACGGATTTCAATAAATGCAGTAAGTCTGTCGATATTTTTGCTTGTGTACTTTTTATCAAGTAAGTCTTTAGCTGATACGGTAACCAATTCTCCGGCAGAATTACTCCCATAAAAATAAATATCGTTACTGGATTTATAAAAGCTCTGAGAACGGAGTTCTTCAGGTTTTTGTGTAGTTGCTGTTGTTTGTGATATAGGTGAGATTACCTCTCTTGCCGGTGAATAATTAAATGCAATATTTTCGACTGCGTTAGGTAACAGTTCTGCCAATGTTCTGCCGTCATTAAACGGCACACACATTGTATCGTCTGTTCTGCCGTACATTTTATTACCCTCAACAATATTGCCAAGCACCATTTCGGGATGCTCAACAAAATAATTGTTGACGGTTAATCCGTTTTCAAGCTGTCCTGTATGTACCCAAGACGGTTCGATTTCTGACTTTTTTTCTCTTTTTTGGAGGAATATAATGTCAGCTGTAACCTCCGTTCCTGCCGATTTAAAGGCGTTATTCGGCAATCTCACAGCACCTACCAAATCCGCTCTTTCGGCCAAAGTCTTGCGGAAAGAGCTGTCCTTTTTGTCAAGTGTACCTTTGGAAGTTACAAAAGCAACAATGCCGCCGTCACGCACTTTATCAAGTGATTTCAAAAAGAAATAATCGTGAATTTTTAGATGTTCTGAGTTATATTTAGAATCATTAACGCTGAAATCGCCGAAAGGAATATTTCCGATTGCAACATCAAAACTGTTGTCATTGAAACGAGTATTCTCAAAGCCGTCAATCGTAATGTCAGCTTGCGGATACAGCTTTTGAGCTATTCTGCCTGACAGGCTGTCTTTTTCAACACCGTACAAATTTACCTTATCACGAAGCTCTTCGGGAAGTCTGCCGAAAAAGTTTCCTACGCCCATTGCAGGCTCAAGTATGTTGCCGTCCTCAAATCCTGCGTTACGAATGACCTCATATATACTGTCAACGATTGCTGTATCTGTGTAGAATGAATCAAGCACAGTTGACCGAGCTGCGGTATATTCTTCATCCGTAAGCAAACCCTTGAGTTCAGAATACTCATTTTTCCATTTATCATTATCAGACTCAAAAGCATTGGCAAGACCGCCCCAACCGCTGTAAAGGGACAACTGACCTTGTTCTTCAGGTGTAGCCGCTCTGTTTTCTGCTTCCGTTTGCTTTAAAATCTTAATGGCAGCAATGTTATTTTGAAACTTTGTTTTTGCTCCCGTGACAGCTTCTCTGTCCTCAATTACGTAGTTTTTGGCTTTTTCATCATTTACGCTTGTTTCGGTCTGCTCGGAGCTTTCGACCATATCAAACAATGTAGGCGGTTCAGCTTTATTAACTACGGTAACTTCAGCTTTTTCTGCTCTTGACGGTGCGGCATTTTCAACCTCCACGGCAAGCTCGTCAACGCTCTGTAATTTTTCATCGCTCCTGACTTCTCTTTCTTTGCTTTCCGTTATCGGTAAATCTGCGGCTTTCTCATTTTCACCTTTATCAAGCTTTATATCGGCTTCGAGTATTTTTACAACACCTGAATACTGCGGATACTGCTTTAAGAAATCAATAACTCCACCGTCACCATCGCCAATATCCTGCCTGAATGTATGAGTTGTTCCGTTTGGCATATTAACAATAAATTTTGTCTTTTCATAACCAAGATGAATATTGTCAAGTTCACCGTTACGGTAAGCTTCGGCTACCGCATTTTCACTGCCGTATTCTTCAATTTCAAGCTGTCTTTGCTCAACCCATTCGTCATCGGCATTTTTCATAAGTGTGTCAAATTCAGAAACCGAGTATGTTTTGCCATTCTCAAATACCGGACTTTCACTCCAATCACAAGTAATTGTCGGACGAATATTTCCCTGTTCAGGCTCGTTTACCGGGACGGCTTCACTCTCCGAATTAAATTGATTAACAATTTCTTCTGAGCTGACTTTCAGAGCACCGGCATAGTTCCTTACCTTGATGTCAAAATTGTTCTGATAAAAATTACGCTCGGCATCGGTTTCTGCGTCAGCCATAACCTGTTGAATAAATGGATCACTGTTCAGCTTATCTTCATCGACAAGCTCACCGTTGACTATCCCTGCGTCCTCAAGCTGCTGACGAATAACTGCGGGATCTACGTCGTCAAGCTCGTCGTGTTCCTCATAAAACGGTGCAAGCTCCTCATCGGAAAGGTACACAAGGTCATCGAACGATAAAGAGTGCAGACAGTTATCAATCATATCTTTAAGGTCGGCATATGTTTCTTCTTTGAATAATTTGTCATCAACATAAGTTTCAAGCCTATAGTCAACAAGATTTACAACAGCTTCAACAGTATGCTTGCTGTCTTCTGTTGTTGTGTATGCCACTCCGACTTTTTTTAAGTCTGAAAAATCCGCTTCCGAATCAAATTCATCCTGACAGTATGAATTGATAAGTTGTTTTGCATATATAATAGTTGAATCACGAACAATATTGTCAATTGTAGCGTGAGTATATACATCGAAATCAATTTGATTATTGTGTAACATGTTTTTTAATTCGTTATCAATTGCAATGCTTTGTTCAAGATTATGTATTCGTCCCTCTTTTTCAAACACTGATGTATCACGCTCAACAAAATAATTAAAATTGTTATAAAGACCATAAAGTTTGTTCACACTATCAGAATATGCCGAATACACTTCGGTGTTTTTATCTTCATTAAGATAAGTGTTGTTAAGTAAAATTGGTGAGTCAGTAACTATAAAATCAACTTTACCGTACAAACGATTGATACGCTTCATCTGCTCGTTAAGAATTGCAAATTGATGTTCATAATGTCCGTCAAGCATAATAAGATTGTTGTCATATACAAGCTCTTTGGCATATTCCTGTACATATTCCGTAACAAATCCTTGCTTTTTCAATTTTTCGGCTACTTCAAGACAAGATGTTGTTTTTCCTGCACCCGGTCCGGCAAAAGCATTGATAACAATAGTATTTTTATCCGAATTATTGCTTGTGATTTCTTTTTGTTCAGATATGAGTGCATCAAACTTAGCTACATCAAAACTTTCAGGTTCAATAAGTTCGCCTGATTTTATCATTTCGGCAGTAGCAACATCTGCAATCAATTTTTGTGTGTCCGTAGTTAATCCCTCTGCAATTTGCTCACCAGAGTAAAAATAATTTAGAGATTCTCGGAAAAATTTACTGCCTACATCGGACAGAGTTTGATTTCCGGTGATTTCTACATATCGCCAAAATCGCTCGGAATCATTTGTAAAATCTCGGTTTCCTCGCCAAGCAACATTATAGTTTATATCAGTGCTTACGAACTGACCGCCTGTTTCGCTATCCGGATTGAAATACATAACCGTAAAATGATTTGCCGAGGGGTTATGAAAAATTAGATTTTTGCTTAAAAAATCATAATCGGGAATTTCGGGAGTGTATGTACCACCTTCGATTTGCCCTTCAATATCCGTGCGTGTAGTACCTTTAATATCTGCAATGAGATTGATTAAATCTTCATACGAGCCGTTCTTGTATGCTGTAAAGAAGTTTTGCATTTCATCAATTGAAAAAGTGTAATCAAGCAAGTTGATTACAGAATCACTCATACCGTAAGCTACCATATCTCTTATAATGTCAAGCTGAGCGTTTGAGTAACCACGATTTTCGGTCAACCTTGCTGTAATATTATCATTAGCAAAATGCTGTTTTAAATCAGTGAATTTTGATATATCTGCAAAAATTAAAGATGTACCCGAAAATTTTCGGTATGTATCAACATAGTTTTTGGCAAGTGCTGAAATTTGAGTTTCGTTAAAATCTGTGCAGTCAGAGAAGAGCGAAAGAAGGGTATCAGTCAAAGTATCATCATTTCGGTCATTAACAAAACTGATAGCTGATTCAAGTGCTGAAAGTTGTAATTCGTTAAAGTGTAATTCGGATATTTTTTCATCAACCGACTTTACTTCTTCCTGTAAATCATTTTCAGATTTTGACATAAATGATGTTCGTTGTTCTTTAAGTTCAGCAGATATTTTATTCAAGGTATCAGCATATTGCTTGTCAACAGTAATAGTTGTTGTTTTACCGTAAATTCTACCTGAGAAAAGGATACCTTGCTCAGTAAGTCTTTGACCGATTTTATAGGCAAAATCGGTATTGTACTTACGGTACAATTTGTCCTCGATAGAATCATAGGTTGTAGTTCCTATGATGTTGTTGGTTTTATAAATTTTCGAGTTACAATCAATTACAGCCTGATAATCAATATCCAATTTATCAATATTAGTTGCAGTGGCTCTGCCAATGGCAATATGTGCTTTACCGTTAAAAATATAAGCACAATAATTAAGACCTGAATTTTCAAGTTTCTGACATATGTTATCAAGGCTATCTTCATTCGCAATGATGACTTTTTTATATTTGTTCGGAGTGTTGCTGTTCCATATTTTGTTTCCGTATAATTCAATCATTTATTTTATTCACCTCTTAAAAAAAGACCTGTGCCTGAATGGCACAGGTCTAAAATAGCTTTATAATTCTTGTCCCTGAGTTTTGTTTTTGTCTTTCGTTTGTTGCTCATTATGAGCAATAGTGTTTGCATTTTGCTTAATTTGATTTCGTGACAAAGGTGCTGTCCTGCGTTCAGACTTCTTTTCAGACTCAGATTCCTTGAGTTTGTCATATTCCTGTTGCTTGTTACCGTTGTTAATAATACCGTCAATGCTGTCATAATCATCTTCAACAGACATTTCAGCATTTTTAAGATAATTTTCTTCGGTAATAACTTTTGCAGTTGAATTAACGATAGTATCTGCCTGCTCTTTGAGAGCCTGTGGGTTGTTCATAAACTCATCAACAATATTCTGACAGCTCTTGTTGATGATATTATCAGCTTCTTTATCGGGCATTGCTTTGACTGCATCAAACTTTGCAGACCACTCGTCAAGTGCCTTGAGCTTTCGCATTAACTTTTCTTTTTTTGTTGTGAGCTTGTTAATCTGCTTTTGTAGTTTGAGCTTTTCAGACATATAATGAGTTTGACTGTACGCTTTTAGAGCACTGTCAAGTTTATTTTGAGTAGCATCAAATTTTTCTGAGGTCGTTCGCATCGACATCATTCGATACTCTTGAATCCCCTTAACAAAATTTTCTTTGCGTCCGTCAGGTGACTTCATATTGTCGAGAAATTTGTTGATTTTAATGCAGAAATCAGCACGGCTTTGATGTTTCTGAATTTTATTTTCATTGGATTTGATATTCAGTTTGTGGGCAGAAATTTTCTCGTTAATACTGACTATCTTTTGCCGTCTTTCTGTTGCCAAGAGCGAAAGAGCAGTATATACAGGTTTTGGCACAATATCTTTCAAGGATTCAATCGTAGATACAAACTCTGCATTTCGGGACTTTTTTATACTGAGCTTTTCAATTTTTGCATTGAACTTATCATTTTTGCTGTTAAGCTCATCAATTTTGCGATTGCATTTGTCATAAATGGTAGCAAAAATCGGAATAGAAAATTCTGTGTCTTTTGATGTTTCGGTTACAATCGGTTCAGTCGGAACAGATTGTAAATTTTCTTTTTTTACACCGACACTTTTGGACTTTTTTTATTAATAGTGTCAAAATTTTTGCTTTCTGTGTTTTCTTTTTCCTTAACCGGTTCATAATGATTTATGTACAGTTCTGACCCCCTGACTGTTTCGGCAAGATTATCATCTTTGTCATAAAGCATATATTTACTCTCATCATCCAATGATGTGAGTATGGTTTTGCCTTCGTTGATTTCATCAACATCGTCTTTTTTAATCCAAAGATAACGAATATCCTCCCCGAAAGTACCGGGAACTCTTGTTTTATACTCGAATTCGTTATCATCATAGACAAGTGATGATTTGTCTATTGTAATATCAGGCATTATTTTTCCTCCTTTTTCTGACAGCAAATGTAGCAATAACAGCTGTTATTGCTATTGCAATTATTGCCAGTAGAATAAAATCAAAACTTCTGTTATTAGTTTCTGCTTTTATGGCAGTATCGGGCGAAGCGGTTTCAGATACCCTTTCGGCTGTCACAATAAGTCTGTGGCTGTTGATGCCATAAGGATAACAAGTTATAAGGCTTAATAAGTCTTTTTCTTCGTCAACTGACAGTAACGATATGTTGTCGGGCTTAACAATGTTTTTTGCTGTTACAGCATAGGTAAGCGTTTCATCAAGTACGGATACCTTGATTTCATCACCGATTTCAAGCTCGTTGAGATTGTCAAAAAACACTTGCGTTGGATAACCCGTATGTGCAGACAAGACAGAATGATTGCCCACACCTCCAATAGGAAACGCTGTATTTGGCAGATGAGCAACACCTTTTTCCAACACTTTGTCTGTATCACCGTGGAAAATCGGCAGTTTAACATTGATTTTTGGTATATCAATGTAACCTATAAGTCCATCGCCAAAATTAAGAATATCGTCATATCCGTCAATCACGCTGTCTGTATCGTAAGAAAAGCCATTGACAAGCTCTGACAAATTGTTGTTATATTCAGCAGCAGCCGACAAGTACTGTGACCTGTCGGCTGCTGAAATGCTGTCAAGATTTGCGGCATAATTGTTAATTGTTGATGCGGCGAAAAAACTATTGACAGCATTTGATACAGAAGGGTACAGCACAAAGCAGAGTGATGCAGTCATAAAAATTATTCCTATTATCAAGGTGCATTTGCTTCTGCATTTTTTCAATGTGCTGTACTCCTTTCTGTTTAATGTGAAATTACTTGTTTGTAGCTTTTACTCTTCTGCGAATGAACAATGTTGCAATACCGCCGAGTGCAAATGCTGTGCCGAGAATGTAGAACATAATTGTACCTGCACCACCGGTCTGTGGTACAACAACTTTTGTGTCCTTAACATCCACGCTTGCTGTACCGTCTGTCGGGCAATTTGTGATGTACGATCCGTCAACAAATGTTGCACCGTATGTAACATCAATAGTCACCGGAATAACCTTACCGTAGATGTTGTATCCCGTTGGGGCTTTTGTTTCAACGATATAGTATTTACCGCTTGCAAGCTTGATTTCTTCTTTGTTGGAGTTATAGAAAGTAACTTTACCTGTCTTATCAGATACGCCGGTTGCAATCTCATTTGTGAGGGTATTTCCATCTTCTTCCGATACAAAAAGATCGAATCCTGCCCCTTCAAGGGGATTGCCACTAGTATCTGTTTTATATACTGTTACTGCAAATGTGTAAACATAAACTGTATTACCGTTTACTTCAGATTCAACACCGTTCTTGTTAGAATAAACGAGCTTTGTTTCTGTGTTAGGGTTGCCTGTCTTTCCTGCTACAGCGTACTTATTGAGCTTTGCTGAATAAGTTACAGATGTATAAGTAACACCCTCTGCATAAAAGTCCTTTTTCTGAAGATAAGCGTTTGTGAGAGCTACATTAAATGTTGTAGCTTTACCATCAACTTCTGATGTTACATTGAGAGCATAATCAGTTGAAGCAAGGTCAGCAACCTTACCGCCCTGTGCGTTGAGAAGTGCAACCTTTACGCTGTCCTTGTCGAGAGTAAGACCGGCTGACATTTCATCATATACGGTATATGATTTAAGTTTCATTTCTGATGAACCGGCAGTCGATGACTTGATTTCAAAATTTACTGTGTCACCAAGGCTTACATCGGTAAAATTAACATTATCCTTTGTGCTGTTAGTGATAGTCTTGCCTGTTACAACATCACCGTCATTTACCTTTGTTGCAAGGTCAATATCATTGATACTGTAAACCCAACCGTTATTGTAGTATGGGAGCGATACAACAGAGTTTGTAACACTTCTTACACCGGCAGGAAAGTTCGTAGCCTTAATGTAGTACAAACCTTGAGCAAGGCTTGAAAAAGTCTTTTTTACAGATGTTGCCGAAGTAGTAAATGTGCCAACGGTTGAAGCAGTTGACGGGATTGAAGAAAGACCGTCAAGAGCTGAGAGAACATTCGATGTCTTTCCGCTTAAAATCTCATCAGAGATTGACGGAATGAGTGAATCATAGCCTGTCTTATACGGATTTTCGGTTGTTTTGAGTTCTGCAACTTTGTACACCGTAAATGTGTATCCGGGTTTTGAACAATTGAGTGTGAATGAAACCTTCTTTGTTTCATCAAGAGCGTTGTTGTTTGTTGCGGCACTTGCAAATGGGATTGCAGTAAATACCATCATAACTGCAAGCATTGTTGCTGTCAGAATTCGTGTGATTTTCTTTTTCATTTTTGATTTTCCTTTCGTGATTTTTTATATTTCTTGCTACCGTGTTTATGGTAGTCATAGATGAAAATTATAGCCATTGCTCCGAGTGCCACAGAAGCAAAATAAAAGGGAGCAATGCCACCGCCGCCTGTTTGAGATAACACAGATTTGTTATCGGCAACGGTTAAAGACATGTTAAGTGTGTTTTCATTGTCGGCAGAAATTGTAAATTCAACCTTTTTACCGTATGGCATATAGCCTGACGGAGTTACAGACTCAACAAAATAGTAATCTCCTACCGGCAGTTTACGGATTAACAGAGTGCCGTTTGTTGACATACAGTCAGTTGCAGATTCAGATTCAGAGAGGTACATATAACTACCTGTGCCGTTTTGAATGCATCTGATGGGTGTGTCATCTGACTTGTAAAGCTGCCAACCTGATCCGCCAAGAGCTTTTGTGCCGTCTGTTTTTGTGAGCTTAACCGAGCCTGTTTTTACAGTATTTTTGATACTTGCAAAGGTTACGGTATCAGTATCAAGCGTGACGGTTACACTTCGTGGCTTATTGTACTTATACGGTAAAGAATAAGTGCCGTCATCGTTCAGAACACCGAGTTCTGATACCTTATATTTGAGCAATTCGTCATTGCTGTTATAAATCGGTAAGCCTGAAATTTCAGGACTTAAACCTTGAAGGTTGGTGCTTACTTTTTCGTTAAACCCTGTATCAGCACAGCTTATTTCAAAATACAAACCGTCCACAACATCATCTTCAGATGTTTTTTGTACCTGTAACAAACCTGTTTTTACGGTGTTGGCACAATCATATGTATAGTTGTATTCATCGGTATCATAGATTGTAAATTCGACTGCATCTTTCAGTTCATAACGGCTCGGAAACTTGTATGTTCCGTCTGACTGTTTAATGCCGATTTCGGTCAGTCTGTAGGTGATTGGAAAAGCATTTAGGTCAACTACATACGGCAGAATACCGTCAATTTTATTACCGTTGACATCATAGAACTGCTCATTGTTCGTACTTGCTTTACCGTTTTTGTCGGTAGTCAAAACGATACTTGTAATCTCGTTTCCGTCTGCATCATAAGCCATAGGAGTAGGGATAAGGTCATCGCCGTATTCTCGTTCATCGTCAAAAGACTCAAGCTTAAAACTCAAACCCTCGATAACTCCGTCCTCGGAAGTCTTATTGATGTTAATACTTCCTGTTGCAGGAGCGTTGTACACGGAATAATTAAGAGTAGATGTTGTTCCGTATTTGTTGGCAGTCTTACACTCTGATTCAGCCTTTTCAAGGTAATTTTCGGGGAAGTAGTAACTGCTTCCGCCGAGAAAACCTTTTTCAATAACTTTATATTTTATAGGGATACAAATTGCTGAGTTCGGAACGGTCAGACAGCTTTTGAGTTTTTCGCCGTACCTGCTGTAATAATTAGCTGTTCCGCTTGAATCTGTGACTATAGACCCATAGTATTTACCGTTTTCGTCCTGTACCTCAAACCACACACCTGATACTTTGCCGTTGTAGGAAGTTTTCTTGACGGTCAAATCTGTTTCGGGAACTGAGTTTTGGAAACTGAATGTAACGGTTTTGCTCTCGTCAAGTGTAAATGACTTACCGTTAGCGTTGGATTTTGCTTCTGATGATTTACCGTAATAGTATCTTGAATAAGCATTCTCACAATTGCTGAACACGGCATTTGAAACACCTTCAAAATATGAACCTTTATAACTGATTGCATTTTCTTTCTTTATCGTCCAAGTGTAACCGCCATAGCTGTGAGATCCTAAAGTAGTCTTAAAACCAAGCTCCTTGACGGTATAGGTTATCTTGTTGCCTTTATCGTCATATACCCTCAAACCTTTAACAGTCGCTTCGCCGTTTTTGTCGGTTGAAACTGCGTTGTACTCGTTGCCGAGGTTATCTGATATTGCAAACCAAAGATTTGAAACTATACCGTCTGTTGATGACTTCTTGATTTTGAGGTCAGCTTTTATGGCATCTTCATAAATCGTCTGAATAACGGCTGTTTCAACGGTTGAGTTTTCCTCATTTGTAATGACGGGATAAACAGTATCGTCAAGCTCATAGCCTGTCGGTGCAGTTATTTCTTTGATGTAATATGTTTTGCCGACATCTACCGATTTTGCAAAAGTCCCCTTGCCGTCAGCACTTGTTGTAAGCTTGTCATGCAAGCTTGCACAAGCTGAATCAGAGTACAAGCCATATACTGCTCCGCCGACACCTATACCTGACTGATTAAGCTTGTTAATGCCCACATATGCCTTTGCAGGCATTTCATCAATCGGCACATTTATGGGAGTATTTGTGTCCTTCATAATAGCAATTACGCTGTCAGATAAATTACGATAAAAAACAACATTGCTGAGAGAATAGCCGTCAGGGGCTTTGACTTCTCGAATGACAACTGTGCCTATAGGTACAGCAGGATTTGGGTTCTCAGCCGAAGTATAGTAAAACTCATCAGATTTATATCCGTCTGCAAGATACTTAGAAGCAAGCAATGCTTTGCCATCTTCATCAGTCTGAATATACCAAGTCCTTTTAAGGTTTTTGCTGTCAAGTGCAGGAGCGGTTTCATCTGCTTTGACATCATAGTCCTTGTCAATTTCCTGTGCGTAGTATTCAATGCTGAAAACCGCACCGCCAAGACCTTGACTTGTTGTTTCGCCTGTTACTGCGTTTTTCTTCTGCAAAACAATACCGACAGGGTCATTAACCGGATTATCCTGTGGCTCGGTTTTTTTGTCAGACAGCGAAACTGCTTTAAATATTGCATAGCCGTTGCTGTCCTTTTTCCCTGAACTCACAAATGTATATACAGTTTTGTCAAGCTCATAGCCTTTTGGTGCTTTGGTTTCTTTGGCATAGTAAGAAGCTGTTGAATCAACATATTTACTGTAACTGCCGTAACCGCTCGCATTTGTTGTAATACTGCCGATTTTTTTGGTACAAGCCTCATCGGTATATATGCCATACTCAGCTCCCGACAAGCTGTAACAACCGTTGCCGGCTGTAAGCTCTGTGTTTGATGAGGATTTTTGCAGCTGTAGCTTGACAACATCCGGAAATGTCAACTTAACATATCCGTCTTTAACTGCATAATTAGAACCCTGAGCAAAAGTCTGATATGATGCAAAGTCATTACTTGTAATTAAATACAAACTGTTTTTGCTCTTGATTCCATGTTCCTTCAAAAAAGAGTTTTTCATTGTCACATTAACTGTCGTACCAAGATTTTTGGAACAAGTGAATGTAATCTTATTTCCGCTTACGCTGACCTTAACATTTGAATTGCTGACGATTACATCGGATGCTTTTGTTACTGAAGCGGTACCGTTCTTATCAGTCAAAGTGATTGAGTACTGTCCGTTTGATTGATTATATGACATTTGATACGACTTCGCAGAACTGAGTGATGATGCTGTATATGACGGATTTCGCACCGACTTTTTGCACCAAGACACCATATTGTTATATGCTGTTGTAACATTTGCTACAGTAGTTTCAGCTGAGCTTGTCGCAGTCATTGTATTTGCAGGTGTAAGTAACGGCTTACCGGTAACCGCTTCAAAAGTTGATGCGTTACGCTTGCCTGCAACAATCTCAAAAATCAAGAGCTGCGTTGCATAGTAGTAATGAACCTTCTCTTTCTTTGCAGCTTCAAATCCGCCAAAGCCCCAAGCAAGTATCAGATTAACTGCATTTTGCTGTGCAGTAGTTAGCTGTTTCCAAGCTGCTGATTGAGATGTACTTTTTACAGTAGCAGAACTTGTTAGTTCAGATGCTTTATCCGGTTCAATACAGTACGCTCTTTGTGTGTAGTCTAAAAAATTCAAGTTTTTTCCGGATGCAGCAAAAAAATGAACCTTAAAATTTTCCCAACCTTCATAATGCTGACTGTGCTTTTTTCCGTTTGCGTCTGTATAAGTATATTCAGCTGTTTTTTTGTATATAAAACCTTTGCCGTCTGCACCACGAGTACCTTTGGTAACCGAGGCAGCACTTACGGAAAACGAACCGACAGACAATGAGCCGATAATTACAGTCAAGCATAAGAAAACCGACAATATTTTTTTAATTAACTTCATTCAAATTTTTCTCTCCTTTCATCTAAATATTGAAAAAGAAAAACTACTGTATTCTTTTATGGGTGATGCACGAATCATATTTACCTCCGTAAATTTATATTATTAACCACCTTAGTGGGGATTGTAGGGATGCATCGGACAAATTAATGCCCGATGCAAAAGAAGAATAACAATGAAAACTTAAAAAGTCTTGCTGTCAAGTGAACAGTGAGAGTCATAAAACAGAAAGTTGTAATCAACTTCCAATGTTTTCGCTAATTCTCTGATATATGCAAAAGTCGGTTCATAATTATCGTTTTCCCATTTGGTATAGGCTGACCGTTCTATATGCACGGCTTCTGCAACTTGTTTCTGTGTCATATGCTTGTTTTTTCGAGCAATACGCAACTGCTTTCCAAACGACAATTATTTCACCTTCTCAAAAAGTTGTTATCAATTTAAAATGTTAAGGTTATATATGTAGTTAAGGTCAACGGCTGTTGATATGCCGTTAATTCTGCCGGTTTCAGAATACTGCCACACATCACACGAAATTGACGGCTTTATATACCATTCTGCGTTCCAAATGGAAATGCCGTTATTTTTTAAGGTTGTGCGGTTGAGCAGATAGTCATAAACGCTTGCTGAGGAATACACACCCGATTTAAAGCCGTTGCTTTTGAGTTTGTTACAGAAATTGACTGCCATTTTTGTATAATTGCTGTTGCTTGTATTCATAGCCGGTTGATATTCCATATCGTAGTAAACAGGAAGTTCAAACTTTTTACCTTTGATACAACTAAGGCAAGCATCTGCTTCTGCTGTTGCCGTTGACGGTGACATAGCATAACTGAACCAATATGCTCCGACTTTAAGACCGGCGGCTTTGGCGTTTTTGTAGTTTATTTCAAACATATTGTCTTTTTGGCTTTTTTCTTTACCGTAGCCGGCACGGATAATCACATAATTATATCCTGCCGACTTAACCTTATTGAAATCTATGCTTCCCTGCCAAGTCGATACATCCAAGCATTTTACAGCCGACCCCGAAACTGTTATTTTGCATTTAGCAGTTTTTCCGTTATAGGTCTTATATGTAATAGTTGCAGTACCCTGCGATTTTGCGGAAATTTTACCGCTTGAATTAACGGTTGCAACATATGTATTACTGCTTGTCCAAGTATTTCGGTAACTGTAAGCATTACTGTTATATGCAGCTGTCAGCGTTTGACTTTGCCCTACTTTGAGAGTTGATGATGAGTGATTTAAAGATACGCTTGACGGAGCCGACTTGACAGTTACTTTACAAATTGCTTCTTTGCCATTGTTTAGCTTGCATCTTACAGTTGTTGTTCCTGCTGTTTTGGCTGTTATAAGACCGCCTGATTTTTGAACAGTAGCAATTGCAGTATTGTCAGAATAATAAAGTCTGTAATATGCGGTTGTATTGTTTGGAATACTGCTGTTTAAGTCAAATTGTTCGCCAACACCTAAGGTAATGTTTGTCTTATTAAGAGTGACTGTTCCGGCAAGCTTTTTGACTGTTACGGTACAGCTTGCAGTCTTGCCGTTGTAGGTCTTAGCCGTAATCTTTGCCGTGCCGACATCGACAGCAGTTATTTTTCCGTTATTGTCAATGCCTGCCACCTTACTGTTACTTGTTGTAAACGATATCTGTGACAGCGTTCCGTTTTCAACTGTAGTTTTTAATGTGTAGGTTTCAGTTGTGCCAAGTGTGATACTTGACTTGTTAAGTTTTACACTTTTAGGTACAGTAGTAGGCTTTGGAACAGTTGTAGGTTCTGTAACTGCTTCCGTTGTAGGCTCTGTTGTTGATTCTGCTGTTGTCGGTTGTTCTTCTGTTGGCTCTTTAATCAGACCTACAATAAGTTTCTGAACAAGTGTTGAATCAACAACGGTAATCACACCGTTTTTGTCAAGGTCGTACAGTTTAATTTGTTTTTCATCAAATGTTGTCATACCTACAACATTCTTCTGAATAAGCGTTGCATCTTCGATTGACAACTTTTTGTCTGTGCTTACCGCTCCTGCACCAAAAGCACAAAGGCTCACAAGAGTAGTCGCAGTAAGTAAGCCCGAAATAATCTTATTTTTCAGTTTCATAAATTCCTCCTTAAAGGGTTCTATATATATTCCGCAAAATTTGCGGTTTGTCACCCTAAAAATCAAAAAATTTTAAAAGTTTTTTAAAAATAAAAACCTTCTCATATATATTCCGTAAAAATCGGGTTTTCGCACCCCCAAAAATGAAAAAAATTTTAAAATTTTTAAATTTTTTTTGAAATTTCTTTAAAATTATTCTCAAAAAGAAAAAATGCTCCGTTCAGGAGCATAAAAAGAGCATAAAAAAACAGAGCCGTAGCTCTGTCTGAAATTTGTTATGTAATTTTACAAAAAATAAAGGGACGGAAAAACCGCCCCTTTACACATTAAGGTTTCTAATTTTATAAACAGAAAAAATCAAGTGCGAAATCGCTCAAATTGTCACCGATATTTTCTAAGAAGTCTGCAATTGAATCGCCCAAATTAAACAGAATGTTAAATCCCATAGCAAACAGCCATAATATGCCGATTACAACGCAGCCTTCAAGTAATTGAAATGAGCCTTGCTGTATCCATCCCACAACAACTATAGTTCCGCAGATAGCAAATATTGTAGTGAAAAAACCAACTATCAAATGAATGACTCCGCAAAAATCGGCAATGAAGGTTAATATGTAGGCTAATATGTAAAGTATGCCTTTTAATAGGTAAGCAATAATCAGAAATATTAGTTTTAAGGGGAATAACAGTATTTTTTTCATATTGTTCACCTCTCGTTAAAATCAATTATACTCAACTTTACCGCAAACTGTACACTTTCTGCCGACAACTTCGGTTTTGGTTTCGTAGTGCGATTTTTCGGGTACAGTTACCGTCTTTGTGCCAACTTGAATATCTCGCCACTCATTGTGATAGTTACTGTTACATTCAAAAATGTGTTCAAGATTGTCTGTAATATCCGCACCGCATCTATTACAAATAGTTCTATCGTGTTTCTCGTAAATTGGCTCTTCATAAGTGTAAGCTTTCTTATCCACAACCTTTACTTGTGTTTCTTTGGTAATATTCTGCCAAGTGTGGGTATGCTCCGCAGGAGCTGATAAAGTAGTTACGGTAAAGCCCTTTGAATTATATCCGCTTGTGAATTTGTTTGCTGATGAATTGATACATCTCACGGTGTATGTATATTCTGTATCGGCATAAAGGTTTGTGTCCGTGAATGTGGTACTTGTTGTATCAAACAACCTTGTCCAACCTTTTTCGCCCCTGCGATATACACGATACTTTTCGGCACCGTTCACATTGTCCCAATTTAAAGTTATACTGTTATATGTTGACTCAGTTTTTGAAATCTCAGGAGCAGATACATATTTAATTGACTTGCCCTTTGAATCGTATCCGCTTGTGAACTTGTTCTTGCTCTTATTAAGGCATCTTACTGTGTAGGTGTAATTTTTGCCTGATGAAACATCCTTATCAATATATGAGGTTGAAGTTGTGTCGACCATTCGTGTCCAACCTTTACGGCCCTTGTAGTAAACTCTGTACTGCTCTGCACCGCTTGATTTGTTCCAACTGATTTTTACACCGCCGTCTACGCTCTCGGCTTTGGTAATCTTCGGAGCTGAAATATATTTTACGAATTTGCCCTTTGAATCGTATCCGCTTGTAAACTTAGTTGCAGATGAGTTGATACATCTTACAGTGTAGGTGTAATTTTTGCCTGATGAAACATCCTTATCAATATATGAGGTTGAAGTTGTATCGACCATTCTTGTCCAGCCTTTACTGCCTTTGTAGTAAACTCTGTACTTTTCTGCACCGTTTGACTTGCCCCAACTGATTTTTACACCGCCGTTGACATTCTCTGTCTTTGAAATCTTCGGAGCTGAAATATATTTTACGGATTTGCCCTTTGAATCATATCCGCTTGTGAACTTAGTTGCAGATGAGTTGATACATCTTACTGTGTAGGTGTAATTTTTGCCTGATGAAACATCCTTATCGATATATGAGGTTGAAGTTGTATCGACCATTCTTGTCCACCCTTTACTGCCCTTGTAGTAAACTCTGTACTTTTCTGCACCTTTTACCTTGCTCCAAGTCAGCTTTACACCGCCGTTGACATTCTCTGTCTTTGAAATCTTCGGAGTTGCAAGATTAGAGCTGACTGCTCCGACAACCGTAGATGATACTGCTGTTGCCGACAGAGAAATTACTGCCGCCATAGCTACTGATAATAATGCCTTTTTCATTGATAATCCTCCTTAAAAAATTTTGTTATTTCTTCTTCTTCTTTTTTACAGCCATAACACCGACCGTTCCGCCTCCGATGACAATCAGACCTCCGATAATTGACAATACAACTATTTGTCCTGTACTCATTCCGTTGTCATCTGCTGTGGCTTCGGTTTCTGCCGTTGTCGGCTGTGTTTCTGCATCTGCTTCAGTTTCTTCTCCGATATCATCAGAGCTTTGTTCGGCTACCGCTTTTTCATAGTAGATTTTATCATGTTTCGGTGTAGTCGATTCTGTTGTAACGGGAGCTTCGGTTGTGAGATTTTTTTCATAATCAGGATGATACCTGTCATACGATTCAATTACTTTGCCGTCAGAATCTGTTCTTGTAAACTTATCTGTTTCGGCATCATAAGTCCACAGATATTTACTTCCGTCTGTATATGTTTCATAGATTTTTCCGTCATCGCCGTAATCTATGGTATCAACACCTTCAAGCTCTTTCTTCATATACTCAATAAATTCATTGGCTACATTGGCAATGGATACACCGTGATTTAAAGGAGTATAGTCCTCAAGATAATTTTTAAGATAAAACTTATCACGAGAAGCAATAACCGCAGTAATGTCATCTAACGGTTTACTGTGGTCGTGACCGTTTAAAAGCTGTAAATCAGCGTAAACATTCCACACCTCGTTGTAAAGCTCGTCTTTGGTACATTCGTATGCTTTTTTGTATGGATGTGACTTTGCGGAAACAACAAAGGTTGAAATTACCGCAAGCATTACCGCAACAGCGATAACGCAAATTCTTTTTGTGTTTTTCATTGGCTGCCATCCCTTTCATTTTTAAGGATTCTTAAACCCTTTCTGATTATATTATACATCATTTAGGGGTAAAGTCAAGTATTTTTTGGAATTTTTTCAAAAAAAGTTTTAATTTTTCTGCCAACGGTCAAAGAAGAGTACATTTTCATATTGCAAGATAAAGCTTTGTGTTGAATGAAAATTACCGGGTGTGCTGTCATAATAATCCTTTGTACACATATAAAACAGCCTGTGCCTGACCGCAAGGTTGTTATCATCGAATATGTATTTGACAGCATTAACTGCGTTCTGCGAACGGTTGGCAGTTGAGCCGACATATCCCATACCTTTAATTACAGCCGATACGGAAGTATAGCCGTCATACACTATGGCACACTTGATTGACTGAGCAATAAGGCAAGAGCCTACATAACTGCCGCCAAATTCGCCCGTAACAATTCGTTCAAGCATATCCCTGTCCTTATCCGACAGCTTTACCATAGGTAATTTAAAGTCTTTGTTATCATATTTTGTTTTGACAAGATAACTTGTCTTGTTATTATAAGATTTATTGATAATATCAATATTCCTGTTACCTTTAACTATAATCTTATCTGTCGGATATGTCAATACTTGTTGCTTAATACATTTATGTGATATAATTTCGCCGTTTACATACTTATCTTTATATATATACTCTGTACTGCCCGATTTTCCTTGTTGGTATACTTTGGTTTGTCCGACAAACAGCTTTGATGATTCCTGCACAACTGTTGTATATGGAATTTCTTCGTGCGTGGGGTAGTAAGAGTAATTCACACGGTCAATTTTTATCTTTTGACCGAGATAAACCGTATCCGATAAATCTGCATTGACTATGTCATCATCAGAGAGAGTAATATTAAGATAAGATAAAGCATTGTCAATACTTCCCACCGGAACATCATAATATTTTTCTGTTCCGTCAACATCAATTGAGATGCTAACTGTCGGAAATAATAAAAGTGCTTCAGACTCAGAGCGCTTTTGAACAGTCTGAGCTGAAGCTGTATTGAGTAACGCCGCCGTAATAACTATTGTTATCGTGACGGCAAGAAAGGAGAGCGTAGTTATTGTATGTTTAATATTCATAGCTTAATTGTTGTTATCGTTCCTCGAAATTTGTTCTTGTTGCTGACGGTCATATTGCTTCGAGCCTTGTTGTGAAATTGTCTTTGCGTTTTGAAGAATTTGGTTTCTGCTGAGTAAAAATGACCGTTTGTTTTTTCGTTCCGTGACTTCGGTTTGCCGTAACTCATTGTCAACGGCAGTATTGTCCTGTTGCTTTTCAATCTCTTTGATACCCACCTCATCAATATCAAGATTGACTATACCGTTCAGAGTTTCGGCAACATCATCCTTGCCAAGCTCACAATTGTTGATGTAAGCCTGACAAAGGATCTGTTTCATATCGGATGGGTATTGCTCAAGCTGAGAGATAGATATATTAAGAGCTTCTGCTATTTGTGGATACAGCTTGTCGGTGTCGGCAGTCTGTTCCTGCCTTGAGCGTTCTCGTTCCATAGCTTAATATACCGTTCTCGAAATCAATACATAATCAGATTTTGTGATACCGCGTTCCGTTACATATGCCACAAACTCACGATTTGCAAATGGACTTGCCGTATGATATTTGTGAGGTTTTAGGGCAAGCCATCTTCTGTAAATTGAATTGATAATTTCAAAACGCCGTCGTGTCACACCAGCATGAGGCACATCCATATTATCTTCGTTGAAATATAATACTTCATAGACAAAACACTCAAAACCGTCATCAAATCCAAATAAATAACATAAATTATCATCATCGGACTCAATAAATCCCTTACCCCTAACACATACGACACCAAGGTCAGCACCCTCAAACGCCTTACGGAGTATTTCTGCATTAAGTTCATTATTATTTAATACCATAAAAATCACCTCAATAGATTTAATTGGAGTTTTGTTGTCATAGCTTAATTTACTTCCTGTAAGATTTTTTAGATTTTGAAGAGCTTGAAAAAACAAACTCTGTTTTAAAATCCGAGTTAAGTTTAATAGCTGCGTCAAAGGATTTGCCTGATTTGGACTTCAAGCCTTTGAGCGTGTCCGTCTTGCCTTTAGTTAAGAGCTTTACAGCCTGTGCCGATGAAAGGCTCTTACCGCATATGTTTTTCCATATGACAAAATCACACTCTTTATTTTCACAAGCGTATGACTTTGGATATGCAAGAACTTTCTGTCCGCATACAGGGCAAATGCCTACGCATTCCCAACGGGTAAAATGCTTGCTGTTGTCAACCTCGCTGTATGTATCAACAAGATACTTTACGCTGTCCTCAATCTGATTCATAAATTCATCGGCACTTGCAGCACCTTTTTCAATGTGTTGCAAAGCGGTTTCCCATACAGCCGTCATTTTCGGAGATTTGACATCATCGGGAACACAGTCTATGAGCTGAATGCCTTTTTCGGTCGGCAAAATTTTCCTGCCGTCACGCTGTATGTATTGTCGCTTAACAAGGTTTTCGATAATGCCTGCACGGGTTGCAGGAGTACCGAGTCCTTTTTTTTCAACATTGCTATCTTCAACATAATCGGTATTTCCGGCTGTTTCCATAGCAGACAATAAAGTAGCGTCCGTATATTGCTTTGGCGGTGAAGTGAAGTGTTCTGATACGCTTGCAGGTACGGAGCAATATTTACTGTTACGCTGTATTTTATCAGGCACTTCATCTCCGCAACACAACTTATCTACTTCGTTTTTATCTTTTTCTTTAGCAGATATGTCAATAAATTTCCAACCGAGATTAACGGGATATGTTGCTTTGGAAACAAATGGTTTATCGCTGTTATTAGATTTTAATTCACAAGTGAATGTACGATATACATAATCATCACCTGTTGCAACACAAAGTCTGACAGCAAGCATAAACAATATATTGTATTCTGCTGTCGGCAATGACGATAAGTCATAGCTTGTTATCTGTTCAGTTGGCAGTAATGCGTGGTGGTCTGATACCTTTGCGTTGTTGATAACTTTTGTAACATCAGTGGGTGTCTGTGGTATTTTTTCATATACACCGTAAACGCTTTCAATAAGATTTTTTGCTGTAGCTTCCATATCATCGGTAATGTAGTTGCTGTCCGTGCGAGGATATGTAGCAAGCTTCTTTTCGTAAAGCGACTGCAAATAATCAAGCGTTTGCTGTGCGGTATAACCGTAAATGCTGTTTGCATCACGCTGCAAAGCAGTTAAATCATAGAGTTTTGGCGGAGCAACAGACTTTTGTTGCTCCGTTAAATCAACAACCGTAAAATCCGACTTATCAACACATTCAGCAAGCTTGTCAGCTTCATACTCCGACTTAAAGTCATCAACGCTTGTTGCCTTAAAATCACCGCAATCAATATCAACCTTGTAAAACGGCTCTTTAACAAAGTTTTCAACCTTATTATTACGGTCAACAATCATTGAAAGGGTGGGTGTTTGTACTCTGCCGATGTTTAGCAATAAGCCGTATCTTACAGAAAACAGCCTTGTGGCATTCATTCCGACAAGCCAATCGGCTTTAGCTCTTGCAAGTCCTGCACGGTATAGATTGTCATATTCCGAGTCATCTTTAAGCTCGGAAAAAGCCTTTTTAATAGCTTTTTCCTCAAGAGATGAAACCCACAATCTTTTGACCGGCTTTGTACAGCCCGTTTTGTAATACATATAACGGAAAATACATTCGCCTTCCCGTCCTGCATCGGTTGCACATACAATTTCATTTACATCATCTCGTTCAATCAGGCTTTTCAGAACATAATACTGAGATTTTGTCGAACCGCCAACCGAAAACTTCCAATTTTCAGGGATAATAGGTAGGTTTTCAAACTTCCACGGTTTTTCGGCAAACCTATCCCCGTAGGCAACCGGGTCATCAAGCTTGACAAGATGACCCAAACACCACGATACGATATACCGGTCATTGTATAAATAGTTTACACCTTTTTTATTTGCACCGAGGACAGTCGCAACAGTATTTGCAACTGACGGCTTTTCGGCAATAACCAATACTGACATAATTATTTACTCTCCGATTCTTCATCTTCGTTGATTTCAGGCTGATAATCAAAATCTTCGTCTGTGTATTCGGATTCATTGTTTGACGATTTTTTACCGCCTTTGCCCTTAAGTTTATAAAAAGCAAAGCCAATACCACCGAGAATTACAATGCCTATTACAAGATAAATCATATACTGATTGTTGCCTGATGAAGTATCGGTATTATCTGTTGTCTGTGCTTCTTCATCGGGAGCGGTTGTAGGCTCTGAAGTATCCTCACCTCCGCTTGATACATTGCTGTCATCTTGTGCAAGCTTATCAAGGTCGGCTGTATCAACCTCGTTCAGAAAGTAAACATTGTTTTCAGTTTTTGTCTTATCAATAATGACATAAAACACATCATCATCTCTTGTTGTTACAGCAATAAGCTGATATGTACCGTTTTCCATTACGATTGTTTCATCTGCGGCAAGATTTGCATTGCCTGTTGTATTCTTCGACCAATCGTAATTTGTTTTGTTGTCATCTGAGCTTGAACTGCTGTCGCTGTTGTCTGATGATGAATTGTTTGCATTATCAGACTTGTCGGAATTATCCGATGTATTACTGCTGTCGGAAGCAGATGATTCTTCGCCTTTAGTTGTTTGTGCGGCAGAAACCGATGCCATACTGCACAATGACATAGATAGGCACATAGCTGCCGTCATAAGGACAGCAAGTAATCTTTTATACGGTTTGCGTTTCTTTTTCAACATTTGAACCTCCTAATTCTCTGATAATATCAATAATATCCTGTTCGGTGAGATTATTCTCTTTGAGGAGCTTAATTATTTTTAAATCCTCATTTAAGGTTGATACCGTACAGTTATTAGCTTTGATAATTGTCATAAATTCTTTTTCCTCTAATTCGCTGATTTGCTTTTCAAGGGATTTCTTTTTTGCAATCAATGAATTGATTTTTTCAGTAAGTGCATTTAAACTTTGCCTAAGTGTATCAAGCTTTTGAACGCTGTTTACAGGCATTTTATTTCCTCCTCCAACTTATGCCCCAATGGGGCATAAGTTAATTTTATTTGTTTTCACGGTAAATTAAAAATTGCGGGTCAACATCGTGCCACACCAAGTTGTATTTTATTTGCACACCGAGGTGCAGATAATTTTGATTAGCTTTAGTATCATTACCGTCACAATGCTTGTAGTCATCAACTTTACCGATATATTCACCAAGTTTAACTTTGCTGTCTTTTTTTAAGCCTGATTTAAGTGTGATATTGCCGTATGTAAGTTTAAAGGTTCGGGCAGTATCGTTTTCATACCATATGTTTCTGTCCTTTACCGTGATTATAACAACGGTATGGTTTGAGGTGTCAATGCTTTCCACCTTACCGTCCATCAGAGAGTAAACATTAGTACCCTTACTTGCCGAAAAGTCTGTACCGTAGTGCATAGTATTTTGACAATGGCGATTATACCAACTTACTACATCGTAACCGAAGTTGTTATATATTTGGGCATTGTCAAAATTGCCGGGCAGGGGATTACACTCAAAGGACTGGTGCAAGCCGTATGTTGTGGCTGTATTACCGTCATCGTCCTTTTCCTGACAGGATAATATTTGATAATACTGCTTACGCTGTGCATAATCCTCTTTGATTTTTGTTTGAGAAGAATACAGACTCTGACTTTTGGAGTTTAAGACTGCATAAATTGCGTCATCAAAGCTTCTGACTTGTTTGACATTAGTGTAAAGACTGCAATCGGTAATATAGGTATCACGCTTATAAAATCTAACAGCTTGCTTACCATTTTCGCCAAATCTCGTTTTAACATCATCTGAAGATATTGCCCAATTAAAATCTTGACCATTGATAGTAAGCTGCGTTTTGCGATACACCTTTGTGCCTGAACCTCGCCAACCCCAAAATTTTTCATTATTTTTTTTGATGAGACTATAAAAAGAAGGAATGATGCCACCCATAGAATCCACAACTTGCTGATTACAATTTTGAAAATAGTATCCGGTTTTAGCATAGCTTTTATTGACATTGAGTATTTCGCCGGTTGATAAATTAAAATACACTTTTTTACTTTTGTGGTAAGAAGTTAATGCTGACGGTACTCCACAAGAACCAAAATCAATATAACCATAGGTTTTACCATTGTCGATGATAGAGCCGGAACTTTTACTGTAATAGTATTCGTCCGATGCGTAACCGGGATAAGCGTCGTAGCTACCCAATTCCTGCCAAAAAGAACCATTGACATACTTGTATTGAAAGCTGTATTCCTTATCAAAAAGGTCTTGCAGAATATCATCAAACTTGTCATAATCATAACTCCAACTTTGCTCTTTATCGTCCGCATCGGTAAAATCATAGGTATAGGCACACATAAAAGCTATTAATTTGTTGGCATCAAAGTCATACACAGGTTCATAGTTTTGAATGATATTTTTGCCGTAATAATATTTGGTTGGTGTATCATCCATACTGTCTGTATTGACTTTAAGATTTTTAAGTCCCTGACGCCATTCGTTTTTGCTCTTGCACCGGATAAGATTTAAGTTGTACTCATAAGCAATATTAGTGTACGATTCGATCGCCCTTGACATATCGTAGTCATTACAATAGTAAGTACCGAGGATTGCCGAGTTTTTGGACGCACCGCCACCGAAAACCATAAGAATCAGAGAGAAAAAGAAAATAATAATCAATAGGGGAGCTGCAATAAATCCAAAAAATTTAAAAATAAAACTGAATAATTTTCCTGCGAGCTTAGCAACCTTGTCCGTTGTTTTCGGCTTTGGTGGCTTTCTTTTTTTCTTATGCTTTATTTTTTCCTTTTGAAGTTTATTCTTTCGTTGCTGTAATTTGTTTGATTTTTTAGAAAGTTTTTCTTTTCTGCTCTCAGTTTTTGAAATCTTATGATTTTTACGCTTTTTTGAAATTGTTTTTGCGTGTCGGGTATATGTGACTGCTTTGTTGGCAGCTTGCACGAAATCATTGTCGGCAGCTTCCTGAGCGATGCGGTTTGAAAATCTGTAGACAGAACCCGATACAGAAGCTCCGACAGCTAACCTAATAAGTGACTTTGGCTTATACAGTTTTTTCAGCTTTCGCTTATTTTTGTAAGAGCGTTTCTTGTTTTTATATACCTTTTTGTTAAGTTTATAGTCATTCTTTATAAGTTTCCGCTTACGCTTAATCAACTTATAAGTCTTAACCTTTTTAGTTACGGAGGTGTTTTTGACTTTATCAAAGTTATTTGAGATAGATTTAAGTTGCTTTTTTTGAGCGGATTTTGCAACCTTGAAATTTTTCTTCTGACCTTTGAACTTAACCTTTGCACCCAACCGTATTGACTTTGCAGATTTAGCGGTCTTTTTGTGGAGCGTGTATTTTTTCTTTTGCAGATGATGCTGCACTATTGTTTTGCGAGCATTATCAATAGTCCGCAAAGTAGTAGCAGTACTCAACACAGCTTTACCGCTATCTGTAGTATCGGTTTTGTATCGGAGATTTTGCATTAACTGTGTTTTTGCAAAGTTGCCAAAAGTCAAACCAACCGTTTCTGCCGACAAAGCCGATTTCCAAACTATTCTTGTACCAGTCTTACGCACCTTATTTACAGCTGATAAAGTGTACTTTGTACCTTTACCGAAGGCTGTTGTCGGTCGCATATTCGATATACGCTTTGTTACCGATAAGGTCGGCTTATCACCTTCAAACCGTCTGCCTAATCCGTCAATGCGATGCAAAATTCCTTCCTGCTTAAATGCAGGAGCGTTTGCTCTTTTAAGTCTGACTGCGGTATGATATTTACCGGTTAATTTACTTTGCCGGCGGACAAATTTTATATGATATTCTTTTCCGGTAAGTCCCATAGAGCCACCTCAATTAAGTTGATAACGGTTGAAGTTTGCGTTTTGACGGATCCGTGTTTAACAGTTGGAACATAAGAGTATCTTCCGGGAATTCATCTTCAAACGGCAGAATTGTATCTCCGTAGAACACAAGACCGTGACCGGGTTTTGAACCTTTAACATACTTGATTTGTGCGTCTGAAATTTCAAGCTTTTGTTGTAAAATCTGTCTGTCACCGTCACTCTGATTCAGCATATAGATGAAGTCGGAGTTATCAAGAATATTTTCGATTTCCGGTGATGAGAGCAAGTCTTTAACATTTTGCGTAATTCCTGTCGGCACACCGCCCCACTTACGGAAACGCTTCCACATTTCAACAGAATATTTAGCAGTCTGTTCTTCACGCAAAAGCAAGTGAAATTCGTCAATATAGTAGCGTGTTGTCTTTTTACCTCTGTTCTGAGCCACTCTGCTCCATACCTGATCCTGAATAATGAGCATAGCAATCTTTTTAAGCTGACTGCCAAGCTCTTTAATGTCAAAGCAGACAAGTCTGTTACTGATGTCAATGTTGGTGCGGTATGAAAATACATTATGAGAACCCGTTACATACATTTCGAGCGAGTTATGTACCCTGCTTAACACATTTATAACATCGGGTGCAGTAAATTCCTTGTTAAGGTCTGCGAGTGTCGGCATATTGTCCTTTGTCGGATTATTCATCAGATAATCGTTGTACAATCGCCTTGTACATTTATCAATCGCCGAACGCTCCTCCGAGGTTAATCCGTACTTATCAGCCACAACAAGCTCACACAGAGAAATGAGAAAATCCGATTTTGTGGAGATTGGATTTTCTCCCTCCATATCGTCAATCAGATTGATGTCAAGCGGATTTATGTGATGAGGACTGTTGGTAGATATTTTTACAACCTGACCGTCAAGATGTTCAACGAGTGGATAATATTCGCCTTCGGGATCAGTGATGAGAATATCATCATTCCTTGTAAGAAACACATCGGTCAACTCACGCTTAACAGAAAACGATTTACCCGAACCCGGTGTACCGAGATACAAGCCGTTAGGATTCTTTAATTTAAGTCGGTCTGCTAAAATCATATTTTTTGTTACCTGATTAACTCCGTAGTAAGCACCGCCCGGCTGAAAGATTTCTTGTGTGGAAAATGGAATAAACACAGCTACAGAGCTTGTCGGTAAGTTACGGATAATCGGTACTGCATTGTATCCTATCGGCAGTGATGATGCAAGAGCTTTTTCCTGCATATAATCAAGTGAGATAAGTTTACAATTGTTCTTTTGAACAATTCTGGACAGCGTTTCAAGCTGTAATTCGCTCTTATTTTTGCTTGAAGCATAATTTCTGATTGTTACCGTAATATTAAAAAGCCTTTCATTCTTGCTGTTTAGATCTTCAAGCATAGTTTTAAGCTCATCAAGATAAATTTGAATGTTCTCCGGCAAAATATCTGAGTCATAACCAGCCTGAAAAGCCTTTTTTTGCTCATCAATTTTCATTTTTTGAACATCTGAAAGTTTGCCCCTGATATATTTGAGAGCTTTGAGTTGGTCAAACGGCATAATATGAAAATTGAGGGAAATCAGTCCGTCTGTATTATCAAGAAAATCAGCAATTATACCGTCCGATAATTCGCCTGCAAGAATATTGATTGATGTTATGCAGCCGTAAGCGTCATTGATTTCAAATTTATTTTTACCAACAAATTTTACCGAAGACGGAGCGATGAAATCTTTTGTATCGTACCCTTTTTTTACAAGTTCCCAGTCAAAAAGAAACGGCTGAGCAGAGTAAGGATTAAGCGATTGATACATAGATTCAAGTCTTTCTTTGCCGTTAAGCTTATGTGCAGATACTTTCATATCTCCGAAAAGTCGTACAATTTCATTTGATACTGTTCCGAGCTTTGCTCTTGCTTCACGCAAGTTTTTTGCTTCAGTTGAAAATGTAAGATACTTTTTAACACTTCTGCCGTTTTTTCCGCCTATGAGATTTTTGACTCTGATGTTGCTATATTCCTTACGAACATCATTAAAATCGTCATCAACATCATCAATCTTGACATACTTAATCATTGCATCTTTGTCAATGATTTGATTTTCATAAGTATTCTGAAACTCAATTGATTCGTCAAAGTAATTGAGAATATCGCACCAGTTAGTAAACTTTACACCTTTTTCATCAAATGTTGCGAGCTGATAGTTGGTGTCATAAAATTCAACTGTTTGAGAATAGCGTTTGCCCGAAATATGACAAGTACCGTCAGGAAACATAGTCTTGTATGGGATTATCGCTTGCGTAGATGACTTAGAACCCTCGTTTTGTTTTTTAAGGGTTGCCATACGCTTTTTTATAGCGATTATCTCATCCTTAGTCAGAGTATTATTTTTTCTTTTTGATTTTGTCAAATATATTCACCTTCTTTTGAGTATCAAATTCTGAAGTGTCAACTCCTGCTCTTTTAAGTTTAGTACGGAGTTTATTATATTCAATCTGATTTTCAATTGCTTTAAACGCATTTATAGGTTGAAATGTGCGTACTCGTGGTTTACGAAAAAATGTAATTATCAATTTGAGATATTCTTCAAGAAACATACCGTTTTTATTAAATAAACCACACGCTATGCCTGGAAAAGCTAAAAAGCCAAGAGCAAAAACCGAAACAGTAAGATTGTCGGTTAAGGCTTTAGAAACGAAAAATGCAGGAATGCCCATAGCAATACCAATGCCAAAACAAATAGCCTGCCTTTTCGTCAAACCAAAAATAAACTTTTGCTTGATAAGGCTCAAATCTTTAGGTATTCGCACAAAATTTTGTTGCATATTTCCTCCTTTCAACTTCTGCCCCAGTGGGGCAGAAGTTAAATGTAACGAAGTTAATGTGCTGCAAATGCAGACTTTGATATGTTTGAAGTCCTGAACATCGTGAAAATGAACGCTATAACAAAACCAAGTAATGTTGCCATAGTCATTACTACATCCTGTCCGCTCATCATATTCGACAATGTATTGTTGAATAAAGTTTTAAAAATTGCCAGAGCGACAATGATGAAAAAGCCCTGAAAAGCAAGAGCAAGCAGATTTCTCAGCCAGTTTTTGCCGATATCGCTCCAGTCTTTATTCATAAAGCTTGCCATAGGTATAGGGGAAATAGACAGCATCATATACACATCAATAATCCTTGATGCAAGCACAATTACGATTGCAGCCAACAAGACAAATGTCACAATAATAATCACAAATGCAATTATCAAGGTAGTTATCAGAGTACCTATATCCTGTGCCATTAGTGCTTGATGAAACTCAGAAGAATTTACTACATCGGTAGATATAAATTTACCGCTTCCAAATAAAGTGTTTAATCCGGAATTTACAGCGTCTGTTCCGAAAACAAAAATACCGGTTGCAATGTAAAACACATTGCTTACAAGCATAATTCCGCAAAATGTTTTTAGAATCCAACGGATGAAAATCGAATCATCAAAATCTTTGAAATTATTGCCTTCTACGACCATTGAAAAAAGCTCGTAACACACAACTATCATAAGCATAAAGGCTCCGATGGGTACAATTACATTGTTTGATAATTTTTCAATTGTTGTCCAAATACTTGTACCACCGGAACCGGTTGTACCGGTAAAGGTTGTAGGATTACCGAGAAATTGTGAAAAAATACCGTTTACACCGGTGTTGTCACTATTGTTAAGAGCTCCCGAAAGCATATCGTTAACGGTGTTAAGACAACCTTCAATTGCTCCCGATAAAATTCCTTTAAACCAATTTTCAAGAGCATTCATAAAATCTTCAACAATCCAGATAATCGCCCTCTTTCTTACTTGTTTCCATATGCGGATATGGACATAAGTTTATTATCATCAAAATAATCAGCCTGACTGAGCCTGTGACATCATATTACCGAGAACAGGCACAATAAGTACGCCGACAGCAATCAAGGCTATTCCCGCCATTAACTGTTTCATTCCCTGTGATTTTGCGCCAGGGTTATCGTTACCGTAACCTTCAATGAGGTTTACAACACCCCAAACGCCAAGACCTGCACCGATAAGGCTGATTACGGCGGTTAATACAGTCTGAGTTTTGCTGATAAACTGACTTGAGTTTACTACTGCGAAGCAAGACATACATCCGATAGCTGCAATGCAAGCAAGAATTGTCATAATGAGCGTAATTTTTTTTGCATTTCTGCTTTTTTTAGAGAGCCTTTTAGGCTCTGTTTTAGTTTTTAACAAGTTCATTTGGTACTCCTTTATTTGTTGTATTTGTATTCGGTATAAACCGAATTTTTGTTTATAAGTGCCGACCTGTTATTACGATGAGCGACAAATTTCGCTACATCGAAATAATTTTGTTTGGCATAATCGAAAAGCATTTTGTAATTTTTGTGTTTAGTAATGTCAAATTTTTTTGAGAGAAATGGATGTAATCCTCTGATTTGCAGGATGCATAATGAGTTATCCATAACTGCCAACTCATCTTGTGATTTAAGCTCTTTACCAAGCTTTTGGTAATTTACACCATAGCTTTCCTGCGTTCCTCGACTTCGTGATGTGTTAAACATATAGATTGTTTCTTTACCGAGTGACTCAGAAATATCTTTGAGCGTTGTTTTTTCTTTACCACCCAAAAACAACAAGGAATCACAGTTGCCCTCAATAGTTTCAGCATTGTCCTTATACAATGACTTGAGCTGTGATTTGGTCTGCAAAATGATACTTGCTGATATTCCACGGCTACGAATTACCGAAATAATTTTTTCAAACTGTGGAATCTGTTTGATATTTGCAAATTCATCTATCAGACAACGCACAGGATACTTGAGCCTACCTGAACCGTCGGGGTTGTTATCAGCTTTTGTACACAGCAAATTAAATAGCTGCGTGTACATCATTGCGACCAAAAAGTTAAAGGTATCATCCGTATCAGAAACGATAATAAACAATGCTGTAAGCTCATCACCTACAGTGTCGAGATGCATTTCGTCATAGCTTGTAATTTCGAGAATACGGTCAATCGAAAAAGGAGCCAATCTTGTTGCACAACTGATCAAAATTGATTTTGCGGTCTTACCGGCTGCAAGTTTATACGCTTTGTACTGTCTAACTGCAAATCTACCGAGAGATGCTCTCCACGGTTCGACCTCAATATCTATCAAATCCGAATAATTTGCATTTTGTTCTGCAAACTTCTCATCTTTTTCCCAGTCTTTTTCTATCCATTTTTCAAGATAGTAAAAAGCCCAATCAATTGCATTCTTGAAACTTTCATCATCTTCTCGGCATTCTGATGCGTTGACAAAGTCGATGAGTGTTTCAAAATTCCATTCGTTTTCCGGACACATCGTCAATATCAAAGCTATGTATGAGGTGTAAAGTAATTTTTCAGCTTTAACCCAAAACTCATCTCCGCCTTTTTGTTCGCCTGTTGTGTTAGCAATCAGCACCTCGACTGTACGCAGTATATCCTGCTCACGAGTTTTAGGGCGGATATATGCGAACGGGTTATAATGCATTGACTTGTCGAAATCAATCGTGTTAAACACTCTGATACTGTATGGTTTATAGCCAATGATTTCACCGTTTCTCACAATCGGTTGTCCTCGCTGAAGCATTTTTCCGCACTCGGGCAATGTTGTACCTTTTGGATCTGTTACAACATAACTTGAGTGCATTTGCATCAGATTAGGCTTAACATAAAATCGGGTTTTACCTGAGCCTGAACCGCCGACAACAAGCACATTTTGGTTACGGGCATACTTGACATTAGAGGGTTTCCCCATTGTCAAGCGTTCAGATTGCGTGAGCAATACATTGTCAGCAAAATCTTTTTTGTCCATATACGGCTCAATATCTTTTGCATTGCCCCAACGAGCCGAGCCGTATTCTTCATCTTGAGCAAATTTTTTACGATGCTTATCCTTATAAATCAAGACTAATCTTGCAATAACTGCTGTAGCCACACCAACAAACACATCAAGGGGATGAAATGACGGTAGTGGATTGACTAAAGTTGTGCCAAGATTATCAAGGAACGGCATTAGCTTAACGCTAATATCGCCGACAACCGTTACGGTACGATATGCAAGGCAGAGCTTGTCACCTATCCAAAAAAACAAAACGAGAGGTAGGGCAGTTATTATAATTTTTTTGAGCTTATCAGTGTCCATAAACTCACCTACCCATATCAGACTTGTTTTTAGATTTTTCGACACTCTTGTCCGCCTGTTGACGAGATATTGTCTTAGCGTTTTGCTTTATCTGCTCACGATTGACGACCTGAGTTACCGATTTCTTATCAAAGCTTTTTTTGATACCTAAAGCATATTCAGAAAATGCCTTTTTAAAATTTTCAGTATGTGAACTTTCAAAAAATATGTGATATGTAGCAGGAGATGTTGACTTATCTTTCTTAAGAGCAAAATCTATGTCATATTTCTTCGCTGTCTGCAAAAAATCCTTGATATTGCTGTCAGTTATCTTGATGTTTTCAAGTTTGCCGGATTTCGCAAGCTTGCCGTAACGCTTTTTGCCTGATTTTTGCATTTTGCCGGATAAAAAGTCACGCATTACATTTTTCAGGACTTCGTTCGTAACTTGTCCCGCCTGTATAGCAAAGTCAAGTATTTTTTTACCGTCACTCATTATGCGGTCACCTCCTCAATCGGTTCAGGCATCAAATATACCGGTTTGCCGGTATTAAGAGCTTCAATGAGATTCAGCAAGACATTTTCACATTCCTCAGCATTGTTGTATATACCGAGAACCGTGTCGTTATCGCTGTCAATATCATCGGGGACAGACTCAAAAGCAACGATTGCATAAATCGTTGTTCCGTCAACCTCGCCCTCATACATTGAGATTTTGGCAAACTTATCGTAGTTGATAAGCTCATAATCCTGATTTACAATTGTCATTTCCTTTCCTCCTTTTAACTTTTGCCCCGGTGGGGCAGAAGTTCGATTTATCTGTTGTACAGGTCATAAGCAACCTGTAAATCGGTATCAGGCTCCATTGTTGTCGGAGCATTGTAAAGACAGCTCAATAAATAACTTCTCGGATTTTTGATTTGCTTTGTATTTGCGGATGCATCAATTTTTTCAAAAAGATATTCAATATGAGATTCATCTATCGTTTTCAAACGGTCGGCAACAATACCGATTGATGTTTTGATACCGTTAATTGTGACAGAGGTTGTAGGATGAGCGTAAGCCGACACATATACCTCCGCTATCAGGCTGACTATTAAGTCAAGATAACCTTTTTTGCTTTGATGATTGGTGAGTAAGTACATATACGAGATTTGGAGCTGCGTTTCTGCAACGGCATTTTTGTAAAAAGAAATTTCTGAGTTCGGTTTGCTTCTATCTATCAATCCATCAGATGATGGGTTTTCAGACTTCGGTTGTGATTTTCCATTAGTTTCTGTAATATGATAGATAGATGGATAAGTATTACTATTCTCAGTATGGTTAATCTCAGTATGGATATATGACTGATTTTCAGAAGTCAAGACTTCTGCTTTATCGAAGTCCAGACTTCGGTTTTTCAGAAGTCTAGACTTCGGTATGGTACTGCTGCAATCAAGTTCAGACTTCGGTTTTTTAGAAGTCTTGACTTCGGCACGCTTTTCTTCAGACTTCGGTTTTTCAGAAGTCTGAACAGCTGTTTTAGAAGTAATGTCAGAAGTCTTATTTTTAGACTTGCACTCGGTCAAAGACTTGATTTTTTGCAAAGCCTTCGTATTGTTTTTAGATATTGGCTTTGAAAAATTCATCACATAGATTTTTGTGGGCTTTCCCTGCCCTTGTTTTTTTCGGATTATCAAGCCGATTTTTTCAAGTTCAACAAAAATCTTAACAGCCTTATCTTTGCCAATGTTCAGACTCTCCTGTGCATTTTCCTGCTTGTAGAAAACATAGGTTTTACCGTCTGCGTCAACCCATTTGCTTTTTTTAGATAGGGAAGTCCTGTCAAGCAAAAATCCATAGAGTAATTTTGCTTCACAGGAAATGCTCTTAAACCTGTCATCGGTAAAAAGCACTTGAGGTACTCTATAAAACTGATACTGTTCGCTGTCGCTGCCATAGAAAAAATCAAACATTATGCACACGCTCCTTTTCGTTAGCCTTTTTCAGCTCGCCCTGAAGTGCGTTGATTTCAGCTTTTCCAAGCTGATTGATTAAATCTGCTACATTCATTACAGCCGATGCAGTAACAGAGTTGCTCAAAATCATTCCAAAGAGCAATTTCGTTTCGGCAGAGTAGCCGTTGTATTCGTTTGTCATAAGTTCTTTTGGCAGATAAATGCACTGTCCCATACTAATTCCCATCTTTACTTTTAAATTTCAATCGTTGCCTGCTCAATTCGCTTTTTAAATCAAAATAAAAAAAGCCAATCTCTTTCGAGATTGACTTTAGTGTGTCTTGAGTATTTAATTTTGTACCCTGACAGTAACGAGCATTTGCTCGTTATTTCAGACAGCGCTTTGCTCCCTTTTTCCGCCACCGGCGGCGGTCGCAAGGCTACCCCTACATACTTTCATAAATTTTCCATTTTACATTTTCAATTTTCAATTTGAAATCATCTGTTTTTCATCGCTTTGTACATCAAAATTCCTGCGGCAACCGACGCATTAAGGGAATTTATCTGACCTTTCATGGGCAATGACGCTATTACATCGCACTTTTCACGGACAAGTCTTGAAATGCCCTTACCTTCGTTGCCGATAACAATTGCACACGCACCCGAAAAATCACACTCGTCATAATCCGTGCCGTCCATATCTGCGCCGTAAACCCACACGCCTTTTTCTTTGAGTTCATCAAGTGTAACTGCAATATTGGTCACCCTTGCAACACGCATATATTCAATTGCGCCTGCAGACGCTTTGGCAACCGTGTAGCTTAAACCGGCACTTCTGCGTTTCGGAATAATAATTCCGTGAACTCCGGCACATTCTGCGGTTCTGATTATTGCGCCGAGATTATGCGGATCTTCAACCTCATCAAGCACAACAACAAACGGAGCTTCGCCCCTGCTTTCGGCATATTCGAGGATGTCGTCAACCGTTGAATAATCCTTTGCCGCCGCAAATGCGACAATACCCTGATGAGTTGCGCCGCCGCTCACATAATCAAGCTTTGTGCGGTCAACCTCCTTAACGGGAATTTTCTTGTCACGGGCTTTTGCGAGGATTCCCACAATCGCACCGCTCTTTTCACCCTTTGCAACAAGAATTTTGTCAATCGGGCGGTTACTGCGAACAGCCTCACTTACAGGATTTCGCCCTGCAATCACATCAGGCTTTTGTTCTGTATTTTCAAATCTTTCGTTTTTCATCATAATCAGCCTTATTCGGTTTCCTTTTTATTTTTTGTGTCTGCATGGGACACACCGCTTCATTTTGCTATCTATTATAACATAACAATTCAAATTATTAAATACTTTTAAGCCATTTGTTTTTAAAAACTCAAACTCTGTACAATGTATCAAGAGCAATCGCTCCGGAGTCGATGTATTCGGGAATTATGCCGTACATTCCCGTTTGTATGTCCTCAAAAAGTATCATGTGCGGAGGGAACACTGTAAAACTGCAGTACACGGCAATCAAAAGCAACATCATAAACACGCAGGGCAAAAAAAGCTGTTCAATTTTTCTTTCGCCGTATTCAAGCCTTGCGCTGAGTGCAAACGCAGAAAAACACACGGCAATTGCACAAATGAACCTTGGCAGACCTGCACTTTCAACACCGAGTGCATAGATTAGCAGATATGACGCAAGACAGAATATTCCGACAAACCACAGCGAAATTATTCTTGACACGGCAAAGCGATGGAATCCCGAGCGTTTTCCGATTGCCTCAACAAGGCTCCACACAAGGTAGGAAAGCATAACAACCTTGGTCTGCTCCCACATACTGCCGTTTACAGCACCGAAAAATATGCCGAGCAACGCACCGTTTGTCAGCGAATAAAGATTTTTGAACACAATTATCATCAGCGGAACAATGACAAGCCCCCAAAACCTCATTTTAACGGTTTCCTTTTTCATAAAACACACCTCGCCGATGTATTTTATGAGTATAGATTGTCATATATTACCTTGTCACAATTTGAATCGCAGAAAAAAATGTTTTTTTGAATCACGAATTTGCGATTTATTTTTCTAAATTTGCACTTATACATTCTGTATAACTCAACATTTTAAACATCAATGTGGAAAACTATGTTGAAAGTGTTGAAAGTGATGTTAAAAAATCCCGATACTACACGAAATTTACAAAGTTGTAACTTTTAACATTAAAAAAATAGGTTTTCCACATTTTTGGATACAGGATTGTAACGGGGAAATTAGATTACATTCTGTATAATCCACATGTCAAGTGGTATTTTTTGCTTTTTTTCAACATTTTTAATTTACAGAAAATGTTTTATAAAATCAAAAAAACAGGCACACCGCCGTGTACCTGTAAATTTCGTGTTAAATTGTCGGCTTTTAGTTTCTGAGAAGATGAATCGCCGTTTCAGCTTTCTCAATAATCCTCAAATCATTATCATAGGAGCACATTTTTCGTGCCTGTTGCAAATCAACCCAAATATAACTGTCAATTTCCTCCTCCTGAATTTTGACATTATCCGTAAATGCCTGTGCAAGGAAAAAGACAACCCGTTTGCGAATTTTACCGAAAGGACAGTATTCGCTGATTTCACGAAAGCCCTTTTCAATCACGACATCAAGACCTGTTTCCTCTTTAATTTCACGGATTGCTGTCTGATGTTCGTTTTCACCGTCTTCAATATGTCCCTTCGGAAAGCTCCAATATCTGCCGTTGCTGTTCTTTACAAGCAGAATTTTCGTGTTCTGTCTGCTTTTGTAGAAGATAACCGCACCGCACGACTTTTCGTAAAGGCACACAATGCTTTTCAGCTTAATATTTTTCAGCTTTGAAAGCACCTGTCGCAGTTCGGGCTCATAAAACACCTCACCGTATTGTGAGATTATCGGACGCTCACCGTCAAGGCCGTCAAATTCGGCAACAGCAACCACAACGCCCTCAAAATATTCTGTTACGGGTTTGTGCGAAATCACATACGCACTTTTACAGCGTCCTGAAACGGAGGTAATTTGTGCCGAATACAGCTTATCGCTTATTTTTCCGAACACGCTCACCTTCACGCTGTCTGCTATCATCGGCATACACCTCCTTACAAGAATTTCCCCGATATGATATCAGTTAAAAAGTCCGCTCATACTGTCAAGCTGAACCTGAGTGTTGGCACTCATTACACCGTTTATAAAAAGCACCTCGTCAATTCCGTTGGTTTTGCAGTAATTAACAAGATTCTGTTTGAAATATCTGAAATCGATAACATGAACTTCTTCGTAGTTATTGGTGAGATACGGAACAAAAGCGTTGCCGTAGCTTTCCTTTACAACGGCAATCTTCTTGCCTGCCGCCGCATTTTCCGAAGCTGATTTCAGAACCGTGAGGGCATTATCACCCATAATAAACACACCGTAGGTGTTTGAACCGCCCTCTGCGGCTTCATAGTAGGGACTGTCATAGCTTGCGGAAGAACCGTCTGCCTGTGTGATATTCATTGTTACATTATAAGGGAACTTCCAATAACTTACCGTATCGCTGTCAAGACCGTCTGCCGAGTTGGTAAACGAGCCTGTAAAGCCGTCAATCTTCTGTTCCTTGCAATCATCAAGCGAAAGAACGGGCAAATCTTTTGTATCGGCAAATGCTGTGTAAGCATAGTAAGCGCCGAGGCCTGTCCAATGGTGGTCGCTCTTAAAGTAGATGTAATCTGTATTATGTTCCGCAAGACGGTTGTAGCAGTTAATCGGAGTTACCTTGTCGGAAAGAGCCGCATAAGCCGCCTTGATGTTGTCAGCCTGTGAGGTTGACGGAGCGTCGCTGTCTTTAAGTCTTTGCGGAAGTCCCATTTCGGTATGGTTAGGAACAATCATATCATAAACCTTTACGGAACTGCCGAACTTATCTGCAAAGCCGTTGATTGTCTGAGCATAGTTCTGCGCTCTTGCATCATCACTGCTGAACAATTCGTAGCCTGTTTTGTTCCACACATAAATGCTGTATGAAAGAGTTCCGTTTTTATTGTCGTCCTTTATGCTCGGTGTCATAAAGTATGTAGGAGAAAGCTCGTCTGCTTTGTTAGCAGTCGGAGATTTTGCGGTTTCATCGGGGGATGCCGTTGTACCCACTGTTCCCGTGGGAACGTCTGCAAGGGCGTCTTCCTTTGAACAACCCTTAAAAATTGAAGTTATAATAAAAATAATAACAAACAGAATTATCAATGCGCTCGCAACGATAATAATTCTGTTTCTGGTTCTTCTTTTGTTTCTTCTTTTTACAGGTCTTCTGACGGGACGCTGTGATGACGGTCTTGCGGCATAGCTTGCAGGACGTCGCTGTTGCTGTCTGCGACGATATTCACGGGAATCGATGCTGTCATCGAAATTATCAAGATCAAAATAATCGTAATCGTTTCTTCTGCTCATAGTGTTACTCTCCCAAACTGAAGATTTTTAAATTCAATTTGAATTCAATGAATTATATAAGTGTATTAATTACTCGCAGTGTACTCCTGTTTGAATCAAAGCAAGCCTTGCTCTGACCGTAAGGACATTATCATTTAGATTATACAACAGAAACTCATCAAAAACAATACAAAAAGCACAAAAAATACAATTTCCGTGAATTAACATTTACAAATGCAAAATAATAAATTACACATTTTTTGAATAAAATCGCAGTAAAAACAGTCAAATTTCTTGAACATATATGCAATTCGTGATAGAATTACAGGGTATGGAATTTTAAAAAATCCTTATCAGCTTAAAAGGAGATATTTTTATGGAATACAGGTTTTCCGACAGGGTTTCAAGCCTGAAGCCGAGTGCTATCAGAGAAATTTTCAAATATGCCGCCGATCCGAGCGTTGTATCGCTTTCGGCAGGAAACCCGTCGCCCGATGCATTTCCCTCAAAGGAGATTGCGGAAATCTCGGCAAAGGTTTTTGCAGAAGATCCGATTTCGGTTTTACAGTACAGTGTTTCGGAGGGTTACACTCCGCTGAGAAAGCACCTTACGGAATATATGAAAAAGGAGCATAACACAGGCTCCGACAATGACGACATTCTCATCACAACAGGCGCACAGCAGATTATGGATTTATGCTCAAAGGCTCTTGTAAACGAGGGCGATATTGTAATCTGCGAGGCACCGTCATTCATCGGCTCGCTCAACACATTCAGAAGCTACAACGCAAAGCTTGCAGGTGTTCCCGTTGAGCCTGACGGCATGAGCACAGAAAAGCTTGAAGAGGCTTTAAAAGCCAATCCGAACGCAAAGCTTATTTACACAATTCCGAATTTTCAAAATCCTTCGGGTGTTACAATGAGCCTTGAAAAGCGTAAGAAGGTTTATGAGCTTGCCAAAAAATACGGTGTTCTCATCATTGAGGACAACCCGTACGGCGACCTGCGTTACAGCGGTGAATATGTTCCGAACATAAAAAGCTTTGATACGGACGGAATTGTAATCTATGCCGGTTCATTCTCAAAGGTAATTTCGCCGGGTATGCGTGTTGCTTACACAATTGCACCAAAGCCGATTTTTCAAAAGCTTGTTGTGTGCAAACAGGGCAACGATGTACATACAAATATCTGGTCACAATATGTATGCGATGAATTCATCACAAAGTATGACTTCAACGCTCACCTTGCAAAGCTTCGTGAAATCTACACAAAGAAAGCGAACTTCTGCATGGAGCTTCTTGACAAATACTGCGCACCAAAAATCACATATCATAAAATTGACGGCGGTCTTTTCATTTGGTGTGACTTGCCCGAGGATATTGATATGCCGAATTTCTGCAAAGAACTCGTTCTCAAAAAGGTTTGCGTAGTTCCGGGCAACGCATTTTTAACTGACGAAAACGAAACCTGTCACAGTTTCAGAATAAACTTTTCAACACCGACTGACGAACAGCTTGAAAGAGGAATCAAAATCCTCGGCGAGTATGCAAACAGTCTTTAATCACGGAGGGGAATAATGGAAAATCAGACAAAAAAAGAGGTTGTATTCAGCGCAATACAGCCCAGCGGAACAATTACACTCGGAAACTATCTCGGTGCGGTTCGCAACTGGGTTACAATGCAGAACGAATACGACTGCATTTACGCTCTTGCAGATTTGCACACAATCACGGTAAGACAGACTCCTGCCGTTATGCGTAAGAATATAATTGACGCTTATGCTTCAATCATGGCTTGCGGTATTGATGTTGAAAAAAGTCTTTTCTTCATTCAGAGTCATGTTCACACTCACGCAGAGCTTGCGTGGGCGCTCAGCTGTTACACACAGTTCGGCGAGCTTTCAAGAATGACGCAGTTCAAGGACAAGTCTGCAAAGCATGCCGACAACATCAACGCAGGTCTTTTCACATATCCCGTACTCATGGCTGCCGACATTCTTCTCTATCAGGCTGACAAAGTGCCTGTCGGTGCAGACCAGAAACAGCACATTGAAATTACAAGAAACATTGCAGAGCGTTTTAACGGTATTTACGGCAATGTGTTCAAGATTCCGGACGGTTTCATTCCAAAGAACGGTGCAAGGGTTATGAGCCTTCAGGACCCGACAAGAAAGATGAGCAAGTCCGATGAAAATGTCAACGGCTGTGTACATCTTCTTGATGCACCCGAGGTGATAATGAAGAAGTTCAAGAGAGCCGTTACGGACAGCGAGGCAAAGGTTCGCTATGCGGAGGGCAAAGACGGTGTAAATAACCTTATGGCAATTTACAGCGCAGTTACAGGTCTTTCATACGAGCAGATTGAAAAGGATTTTGACGGCAAGGGCTACGGCGACTTCAAGACAGCGGTAGGCGAGGCAGTTGTTGAAGAACTCAAACCGATTCGTGAACGCTACGAAAAGCTTGTTGCTGACAAGGCATACCTTGAAAGCTGTTACAGAAAAGCCGATGAAATTGCCCTTAAAATCAGCAGCCGCACAATGGGCAAGGTTATGAAGAAAATCGGTTTTATTTAAACCCGAACAGGAATTTTCTCTATGACAAAAGCAGAAAGCAAAGTCATTGACTTTATAAAAAAACACATTCTTTTATTTTTACTCGTTGCGGTAACGATTATTGCAATTTTCCTCAGAGCCTGCGGAATGGATTTTAAAAGCGATGATTTCAACAGCTTTTTAAATCCCTGGTGGAGCATAATCAGGCTGAATGATTTTAACGGGCTTGCAACTCAGGTTGGCAACTACAACATACCGTATCAGATTATAATTTACCTTATGACTCTTTTGCCGCTAAATGCTCTGTATGCGTACAAAATCGTATCAATAATATTCGATTTTGTACTTGCAATTTCAACCGCAATGCTTGTTTATTCGTTTGCAAAGAATAACCGACGGCTCAAAGCAATACTCACCTACTCAGCCGTACTTCTTTCGGCAACGGTGATTTTTAACTCATCGTTTTGGGCGCAGTGCGATTCAATTTACACCTCGTTTATAATCCTTGCAATCCTGTTTTTGCACAAAGACAAACCGATTGCATCGTTTGTGTTCATCGGCATTGCGTTTGCATTCAAGCTGCAAACCGTATTCATCATTCCTGTTCTGTTTTATTACTGGATTTCGACAAAGAAGATTTCGATTCTGCATTTCTTTATAATCCCTGCAGTTGATGTGATAATGTGCCTGCCTGCAATTATTATGGGCAGACCGTTTATTGATATCATCACAATATATGCGGAACAGACCGACTACGGAAAGCTTATTCAGATGAACTGTCCGAACTTTTATGCACTAATATGTGGCGGAAACGATATGACATATTATTATCTGTTCAAGCAGTTTTCGGTCTTTCTGACAATTGCCGTACTCGGAATTATGATGTGCGTTATCATCTGTAAAAAGGTTGATTTGAAAAACCTTGAAACTTTTCTTCTGACAACAGCGTGGACTGTGTTCACCTGTATCATGTTCCTTTCGTCAATGCACGAACGCTACGGTTATCTGCTTGACATTATTTTAATTGTCTATGCGGCGTTAAGTGCAAAGCATTTGTGGATTCCGATTGTGTCAACGCTTATAAGCCTGAGAGGCTATTGCTACTATCTGTTCTCCTACGAGCTTATTAGCCTTAAATTTACGGCAATCATCTACACCGCACTTTATGTTTATATAACATTCTTGCTCGTAAAAACAATTTTCAGAGCAAAATCATCTGATAATGTTTTTGCAAAAACAATTTAAAATTAAACATATTTTAAATAACAAACAACCGCCAAAATCCATTATATCGGGTTTTGGCGGTTATTATTTTTATTTATTCAATGATTTTTAATTTTTGCAAATACAACAGCAACAAGGAATGTGACAAATTCTGTAATTGGGAACGCAAGCCATATGCCTGTCATTTGAACAGCGCTGTTTAAAAGCCAAATTACGGGGACTAACAGCACGCCCTGTCGCAACAGTTGAACTACAACGCCGGGCATAATACTGTCTGTTGCCTGTTCATAGGTTGCAATCATTGCAGAAAAGCCGCTGAACACAAATCCGAGTGACATAATTCTCATTGCCGGCACTCCAAAAGCACACATTTCTTCCGACGCCGAAAACAAAAACAATATCTCTTTCGGAAAAATCAGCACCAAGAGCATACCGACAATCATCATAACAGTCGCTATAATTGTTCCGCTCTTATTTGCTTGTTTAAGGCGACCGTACTCTTTTGCTCTGTAATTAAACCGCATTATAGGCAAACAGCCCTGAATTAGTCCGTTAACCGTCATAAAAATCAACTGCTGAACCTTGAAATATGCTCCGAAAAATGCAACCGCCGTGTCCGAATATCGCACCAAAAACATATTTGCAAAATTCACGGTGAATGCTCCCAACGCATTCATAACAAACGAGGGCAATCCGTAGGAAAATATCAGCTTTATCATCTGCGGTTCAAGGCAGTTTTTAAACAACGGCTTAACCTTTTGTTTTGTAAGAAACAGCTGTATCAACGCAATGATTGTTGAAACAACATAGCCTAAAACCGTGGCAACTGCAGCTCCGACCACACCCATTTTCGGAAACGGACCTATGCCGAAAATGAGCAAAGGGTCAAACACAAAATTAAATACAACACCTGCAATTTGAAACCACATCGGAGCAATCATATTGCCTGTTGCCTGAAGTATTTTTTGAATTACAATATGCACCATATTTGGTATCTGCATAAAAACGCAGACGCTCATATACGCAATTCCGTATTCAAAAATCTCTTTGTTTTGCGTAAAAGCCGAATAATAGGGATTTATTATGAAAAGCGAAAGGAAATTTATCAGCACTCCGACAACTACCGAAATTACCACTCCGAGAGCCGCTGCAGAATTTGCCTTTTGCTGATTTTTCTGTCCCAAATAACCTGCAATCAAAACATTAACACCCACACCTATCCACACGGACAACGCATTCATAAGCGTTGTAATCGGGAATGCAAGCGATACTGCCGCAAGTGCCTGTTCATTTATCCCCGCAACAAACATACTGTCAACAAGGTTGTATGAATACTGAAAGAACATTGAAATCAGCGGCGGTGCCGACATTTGAATTATAAGCTTGTTGACAGGTTCATAAGCCATTTTGTTTTCCGTTTTAACGCCCATATTAACACCCCTTGCGTAAAATAAAAATCGCCATACACCCATAATGAGTGTATGGCGAAAATAAGAATCACATCTTAGAAAAATCCATACCAATTTAGATTTATCATATCAATGAGTTAAGTATATCATACCTGTAAAAAATATTCAAGATTATCACCAAAAATTTACTTCTTGCTTTCAAGCCACATATCAAGGGCTTTTTCGTAGACATCAATGCTTGTGATTCCGAGATTCATAATGAATGTGTGATATTCCTTTGCGTCAAAGCTTGAGCCAAGCTCGCTTTCGGCTGTTTCACGCATATCAATCATCTTGAGGTAGCCTACAGTATAGGGGAGAAAGTAACCTGGATTTGAACGGGCAAGGTCATATGCCTCTTTTGTTGCGGCTGTAACGCTCTCATCGTCAGCCGAACCGAGTGCCGTTGACATATACTCCTTGACTTTATCGTAATCCCAGCCGTTGTAGTTCACACCGACATCGACCATGGAGTAGAGAATATAGCCGAGAATATCATTTGCGTAGATAAGCTTCTTAATGCCCTCGCTTGTATCAAGGTAATCAAGCGTACATTTCGAGGCATACTGCGCCCAACCCTCGGTTGCGCCGATAAAGCTTAAAATCTTGCGTACATTCGGGATATCCTTGTTTGCATTTGATGCGGTAAACTGATAAAGATGACCCGGATAGCCTTCATGGGCAAGAGTTGTGTACATCTGAGTCATACCCTTATTTGCAAAATCGGGATTTATCTTGATAATATTAACGCTTGTATCGTCAATTCGTCCCTGAACATAGTACGCTCCCACATTGTCGCTCTTTGCGGAATCGCTCATATAATCTGCCGTGTAAGAGGTTGTAACGGGAGTCGGAAAGTCCTCCTCAATATTCTCAATCAAAAATTCAAGCACCTCATCGGCGTCCTTAAAGTCGGGTTTGTAGTCCTGAAATTTGCTCAAGTCATCCTGTGAAACATTGCTCATGCTCATTCCAACCTTTGTAAAGCTGTTTGTAAGGTATGACTTAAGCTCCTCGGGAGTCATACTGCTGCTTGTTTTGTCTTTGACAATTGCCGAATAATACTTTTTGCCGATTTTGCCGTAACCGCAAAGACCTTCTTCGTTTTTGCCTGATTTTTTGAGACTTTCAAGTGCTGAATTTGCTGATTTCAAAGCAGGAATGTAGTATTCTTCAAAATACTTTTTGTTGGTTTCGACAACAGTCTTTTTCTCGGAATCACTAAGACCGAGTGACTTTATTCTCGACTCAAACTCGTCAACAAGCACGGACTTGTCATTCTTAATATGCTTTTCACACTCGTCAATTGACTGCTGTGCGATATCTTCAGCCATAAAGTAACCGTCCTCAGCCTGTTTCCTTGTGAACTCAATGCACTCGTCCATATAGCGTTTTGTGTCCTTCAAAACAGCAAGGTAAAGGTCGGTATCATCCTTTTCATAGAAAGTGAATTCGGACAGGGTGGTAAAGAGGTTTGCAACAATTCCCGACTGCGGTGCAAATATACTCTGCAATTCTGTTGCACCCTCATATGAAAGCTGAATTTCAAAGTAGCTTTCAAGTGTGTCATATGTCTGCTTTTGAGAGGAAGTAAGTCCCGAACGGTCAAACTCCTCCAAATCCGTTTTTGCCTCTTTCAGTTCATCAAAGGATTCTTTTGTATCTTCATCGGACACATGACCGAGGGTATAGTCCTCCTCGTCATATTTCAAACCGTAGTCCGACGGATTTGAAATGTCAAAATGTGCGGTAAGAGCGTCATCCTCAAGTTCTTCCGAAAACAAATCGTCACAATATTTATCAAACTGAATTTGTGCATCCGTTTTGGTTGGTTCTGTGTCAGAGTCAAAGTCACAGGCACAGACAGAAAACGCCATAACGGCACACAACATAACAGCAAGCGCACCCTTGAGTGACTTTTTATTTATAATTTTCTTCATTTTGTCCTCCGTAAAGATTGTTGTTTACCAAAGTATAACATATTATCGTGCTGTTATTCAATGATTATTTTTAATTTTTCCCTTTTCCGCAGTAACCGTAGCAACGCTCAACAGGCATTGCCGTTCTTTTTTAACAATTGTTGAAAACTATGTGGAAAATGTGTATAATAATTAACCCTGCTCAATTGTATTTTTGTAAATTGTAACCATTTGTAATTATTTGTAATTTTCTCTGTAGGGGCGTTCATTGGACGCCCGCCTTGATGAAATATTATGTCCATACACATATGTTTTGATATAACATAAATTGTGTATTCAAATTTGCACGAATTGGGAACGGCGGATCGCCGTAATTTTTAATTTACAAATGCTTTATCGCTTCGCTTAAATCCGTACACAAAAAATCTATCATCGGTTTAATTTCGTCTGTGGGTTCGAGCAAATCGGGAACCATAACCGTGGTCATACCTGCGGCATGTGCAGATTTTATGCCGTTAATGCTGTCCTCAAACGCAACGCAGTCCACAGGCTCAAGTCCGAGCTTCTTTGCGGCAATCAAAAAAACCTCTGGATCAGGCTTGCCGTTTTTAACATCATCACCGCACACGAATGCGTCAAATTTATCATAGAGATTGATTTTCTTCATAATCTTTAAAGCCGTTTGTGACGAGGTTGAAGTTGCAAGCGAAATTTTACAACCGACTGATTTTAAATAATCAAAAATTTCGTACAAGCCCTTTTTTACAGGCACACCGTTCTTTTCGATACGCTTAAAATAGCGGATTCTCGACTCCGCCTTGTAAGCAGGATAGTCAAAATCATCGCCGTAAACCGACTTGTAATATTCGCAGGAATCCTCACGGCGAAGTCCGATTGTCTTTTTGAAAATGTCGAGATTAAACTTTTTGCCGTCCTCATCAAGCATTTCCTGCCAGATTGAATAAACAAGCCTTTCGCTGTCAATCATAAGCCCGTCCATATCAAAAACTGCGCCCTTAAACATAAAACCGCCCCTTTTTTCGCTTTTAAGTCTGTATATAATAGCATATTTTACAAAAAAAGACAAATCGGTTGTAATTGCGACAAAGTTATGATATAATCGTTTGAATGGTCTGTGAAAAATATAAATTTGAGGGTAAGGAAGTTTTATGGCAACATCAATTTATGCAAAACCTATCAAAGCAAAAACGATTCTGAAATTCACTTTGCCAACTGTTCTTATGATGGTTTTTATGTCACTTTACACGGTTGTTGACGGAATCGTTGTTGCGAACTGTGTCGGAAGTGACGCATTGTCTGCAATCAATATTGTATATCCGTTCACGCTCGTATTTATGGCTGTGGGCTTAATGTTTTCAACAGGCTCAAATGCTATAATCGCAAAGAAAATGGGAGAAGGCAAACAGGAGGAGGCAAACCGACTTATGTCCGGTGTTGCAATCACGGCAACGGTCATTTCTGTTATCATTGCTGTGCTGTTCACAATTTTTGCCGAACCTATGTACATGATGTTCGGCTCAAACGAAAAGATTCTCCCCTACTGCATTGACTACGGCAGCGTTATGATTCCGTACGGCTTTGTAATGTGCTGGCAAATGCTCAACCAATCGTACCTTGTAACAGCTGACAAGCCACATATCATGCTTGTTTTCTCGATACTGTCGGGTTGCACAAACATTGTGCTTGACATTCTTTTTATGGCAGTGTGGGATTTTGGAATAATCGGTGCAGGACTCGGTACCATTATCGGAATGGCTGTGGGTGCAATTCCGCTTTTGCTCTTTTTCAACAAAAAGCAGACTCTGCACTTTGGCAAGCCTGAATTCAAGGTCAGTGAAATCCTCTTTGCAATGGCAAACGGCTCGTCAGAGGCTGTGACAAATCTTTCAACAGCCGTGACAACAGCGCTGTTCAACATTCAGATGATGCACTTTGCAGGCGCAAAAGGCGTTGCGGCTATAAGTGCTATTTTGTACATTCACTTTATTTTCATTGCGGTTTCGTTTGGATTCACTTCGGGAGTTTCACCCGTCATCAGCTTTAACTACGGCGCACAAAATCACGAAAAACTGCAAAAGCTATTCAAATTATGCATAAAAATCACGCTGATAATTTCGGTTGCAATGATTACGGCATCTGAATTTTTTGCAGAACCGCTTGTCGGAATTTTCTCGGCAGGCGACGAAAAAATCCAACAGATTGCACTCAGCGGATTCAGAATTTTTGCAATAAATTATCTGTTGTGCGGAATGAATATTTTCGCATCGGGACTTTTCACCGCACTCAACAACGGCAAGATTTCAGCCGTGATTTCAGTTGCAAGAACGCTTGTTTTCGAGTGTGCCGCAATGCTGATTTTGCCGATGTTTATAGGCATAAACGGTGTATGGTCGGCATTGCCCGTTGCAGAATTGTGTGCCGTTGCAATTTCCGTAACATTTATAATTGCCAATGCAAAAAAATACCATCTGGTAAAAGTTTAATATATAGCGATACGTAGCGGCGATCAGTGATCGCCATTTGATTTGGCTGCAAAGCCAAATCAACCATACACCAATATTTTGAAATACGGTCGAACCGATTTTGCAATCGTTTCGATTGGCGTTCACTGAACGCCGCTACATATTTAGATTCACACAAACAAAAAGTCCGAACATTTTGCGTGTTCGGACTTTTTTCATAGATTAAATTTTCAACGATTAAATTTTAATTAAAATCAGATTGCACGAACTCTGATTACGCCGTCAACTGCTGCGATTTTTGCAAGGTCATCTGCACCGGCGCCTGCAACATCAATAATTGTGTAAGCGTAGTCGCCACGGCTCTTTGAAAGCATATTTTCAACATTGCCGCTGATCTGTGTGAGAACCTTCTTGAGAAGTTCGGGAACATTCTTGTGTGCAACGCAGAAACGAGTATCGTCAGCATTTGTTCTTGCAAGTGAAATTGCAGGATAGTTTACGGAGTTGATGATGTTACCGTTCTCGAGGTACTCCTTAACCTGATCACAAGCCATAACAGCACAATTTTCTTCACTTTCGGGAGTTGATGCACCGAGATGCGGGAGGCAGATAATATTCTCTTCACCGAGGATATCGTCTGTTCCGAAGTCTGTAACATACTTGGCAACCTTGCCGCTCTTAACAGCCTCAAGAACTGCTGTTGAATTAACAAGACCGTCACGGCTGAAGTTTAGAATACGAACACCGTCTTTCATCTTGGCAATCATATCGGCATCAACCATATCTCTTGTGTCGTCAGTAAGCGGAACATGGATTGTGAGGTAGTCGCAATTTACCATAACATCTTCTGCGCTCTTCATGAGCTTAACTGTAGGAGCAAGCTTGAGAGCGTTGCCCACAGACATAAACGGGTCAAAGCCGATTACATTCATACCGAGAGCAACAGCGGCATTTGCAACAAGAATACCGATTGCTCCAAGACCGATAACACCGAGAGTCTTACCCTTGATTTCGGGACCGACGAACTGACTCTTGCCCTTTTCAACCATCTTGCCGACAGCTGCACCGTTGCCCTTGAGAGTCTTTGCCCATTCATAACCCTCAATAATCTTACGGTTTGAAAGAAGAAGTCCTGCGATAACAAGCTCCTTAACAGCGTTTGCGTTAGCACCCGGGGTATTGAAAACAACAATACCCTGCTCACTGCACTTATCCTTCGGAATGTTGTTTGTGCCTGCGCCTGCTCTTGCAATTGCAAGAAGGTTGTCGGCAAATTCCATATCGTGCATTGCGGCACTTCTTACAAGAACTGCGTCAGGGTTCTGAACATCGTCACCGTATTTATAGTTATCACCGAGACGGCTTGTGCCGATAGCGGCGATTTTGTTTAATGTAAGAATGTTATACATCAAAATCAATCCTTTTTAATTTTTTATTTTAAGAATTTACAATAACAGGCGAACAGCGTTCGCCCGTTATATCATAATATTCAATAATTACTTGTTTTCAGCCTCGAACTTCTTCATAAACTCAACGAGTTTTTCAACGCCCTCATAAGGCATAGCGTTGTAAATGGAAGCTCTCATACCGCCGACTGTGCGATGACCCTTGATATTAACAAGACCGTTTTCAGTAGCCTCTTTAACGAATTTAGCGTCAAGGTCAGCGTCACCTGTAACGAACGGAACATTCATAAGCGAACGATCCTCGGGAACAACAGTACCCTTGAAAAGCTCTGAAGAATCAAGGAAACCGTAGAGAAGGTCAGCCTTCTTCTTGTTGATTTCATACATCTTATCAAGACCGCCAACCTCGTTCTTAATCCACTCAAGAACAAGCTTTGCAATGTAGATTGTGTAGCAAGGCGGTGTGTTGAACATTGAACCGTTGTCAGCGTGAGTTTTCCAGTTAAGCATTGTAGGAGTGATATCCATAGCGTTGCCGATAAGATCCTCACGAACGATAACAACCGTAAGACCTGCCGGAGCCATGTTCTTCTGTGCGCCTGCATAGAGAACGCCGAATTTTGAAACATCAATCGGTCTTGAAAGAATACAGGAAGAAATATCTGCAACGAGCGGAACATCACCTGTGTCGGGAAGCTCGTGATAAACAGTACCGTAAATTGTGTTGTTCATGCAGATGTAGAAATAGTCAGCATCCTTTGTGAATGTTGAAGGATCAAGCTTTGGAATGTATGTGAAGGTCTTGTCAGCCGATGAAGCAACAACATTAGCCTGACCGTAACGGGCAGCCTCTGCATGAGCCTTTTTAGCCCACTGACCTGTGATAACATAATCAGCCTTACCGCTCTTTGTCATAAGGTTCATAGGAATAGCCGCAAACTGTGTTGACGCACCGCCCTGAAGGAAAAGAACCTTGTAGTTGTCAGGAATGTTCATAACCTCTCTCAAAAGAGCCTCGGCACCCTCGATGATTGTACCGTAAATTTTTGAGCGGTGTGACATTTCCATAACGCTCTGACCGCTGCCTTCGTAGTCGAGCATTTCTGCCGCTGCTTTTTTAAGCACAGACTCAGGCAGCATTGAAGGACCTGCCGAAAAATTATATACTCTTGCCATTTCTGATATCTCCCTTTTTAAAGAAAATTTAAAAATATAGTTGTAAAAATAAATACACTTAAATTATACGCTTTTAGCACGCTAAAGTCAATAAATTCATTGCACTAAAGCATAAAAAGCGAAAAAATTCGTGATTCCGTTGTGCGAATGAATCAGCCAAGCTTAATTTCGCCAATGCAACCAACGATTTCATCTCTCATACGCTCAGCCTCTTTACGAGCGGCAACGGCAAAATCATCTTCTGTAAGCCCCTGCTTTTTCCATGCACACATAATGCCGCGGCTTGAATTGATGATTGCGCCAAGACCGTTTTCGTCAAATGCGTTTTTAACATCATCGGCACCGCCGCCCTGCGCACCGTAACCGGGAACAAGGAAGAATGTGTGCGGAAGTTTTGCTCTCATTTCACCGAGCTGTTCGGGATATGTTGCACCCACAACTGCACCTACTGCCGAATAGCCGTGCTTACCCATAAGGTCTTCGCCCCAGCCTTCGCACATCTTGCCCATATGCTCATAAACGCTCTCATTTGTTTCAAGCTTCATATCCTGAAGTTCGCCCGAGCTTGGGTTTGAAGTTTTTACAAGAACAAAAATGCCCTTGTCGTCCGAATCGCAAATTTTTGCAAGCGGCTTGATACCGTCTGTTCCGAGGTAGCCGTTTACCGTGAGTGCGTCTGCACCGAATGCGTCAATACTTTCGCCTGCAACATCTGTATGACCGAGGTGTGCCGTAGCATATGCCTCCATAGTTGTGCCGATATCGTTACGCTTGCCGTCTGTAATAACGAACATACCCTTTGACTTTGCATAAGCGATTGTGTCACAAAGAGCCTTAACACCCTGCCAGCCGTACATTTCATAATATGCAGCCTGTGGCTTTACGGCAGGAACAATATCATAAAGTGCGTCAATAAGCGTCTTGTTGAATTCAAAAAGTGCAGCAGCCGCACCCTCAAGCGTCTTGCCATACTTTTCAAAGCATTTTGTTTTGATTGATTCGGGAACATAGTCAAGCTTAGGGTCAAGACCTGCAACCGTAGGATTCTGCATTTTTACAATATTTTCGATAAGTCTGTCAAATGCCATAGTGATTCTCCTCATTTTTTGTAATGTAAAAACAATTTGTTCGTTCATATTTTGATTTAAACAATGTTATTGCTTAACCGTAGCGGCGGTCAATGACCGCCAATCGTTTTGGTTGTGAAACCAAAACGAATAAACAACAAATGTATTGTTATATCGTGGTTAATTACTTTAATTCAAATCGTTTGTATAGTCGAACCGATTTTGCAATCGGTTCGATTGGCGTTCAATGAACGCCGCTACAAATTTAATTAGCTGTTGATAATATCATAAAGTTCATTTGAGAACTTGTAATAATCCTGTCTGTCCTCTTTTACGAACTGAATTGCAGGACGGGGATGTGTGTTGTACTGACCTGTGAGAAGGTACGGAATATCGTAACCCCACTTAACGCCCTCAGCCTTAAACTTGTGGGTGTACTCCTCAATGATTTTGAGAATAGGAGCAACCTGATACTTCGGGTTCTTAAGGAAACCAAGGAGAAGTTCAAGCGCACAGTTGCCTGCTCCTCTGCCCATGCCGTCAACGGTTGCGTCAAGGTAGCTGACACCCTGAGTCATAGCCTCAATTGTGTTGGCAAAAGCAAGCTGCTGGTTGTTGTGAGCGTGAATACCAACCGACTTGCCGTGCTTGTCGGCAATTGAGCAGTAAAGGTCTGCAAGTCGTCTTGACTCCTCGGGATAGAGTGCGCCGTAGCTGTCAACAATGTAGAAAGCGTTTACGGGAGTTTGGCCGAGAGTTTCAAGAGCCGCTGTAATATCCTCGGTTCTTGCCTTTGAAACAGCCATAATATTGATTGTTGTTTCGTAGCCCTTCTTTGCAGCGTCCTCAATCATTTCAACAGCCGCAGGAATTGCGTTGATGTATGTTGCAATTCTGATGAGGTCAATCGGGCTGTCCTTCTTTGCGATAATATCCTTCTTAAAATCTGTTCTGCCGACATCAGCCATAACAGCGATTTTAAGAGGAGTCTTGTTGTCGCCTACAATTTTTCTGATATCTGCATCGTTACAGAATTTCCACTTACCGAAATCTTCTTCGTTAAAGATTTCCTTTGATGCCTTGTAGCCGAATTCCATGTAATCAACACCGGCTTTAACATTTGCATTGTAAAGAGCCTTGATAAATTTGTCGTCAAATCTGAAATCGTTACAAAGACCGCCGTCACGGATTGTTGCATCTACTACTCTGATATCCTGTCTTACCGACAGGAGGTCACCCTTCTGTGCCATAATTTTACTCCTTTATGTTAAATAAATTTTCTGTTTATTTACCGACAGTCATTGACTGCCATTTTAACCGATTGGCGAACACGGTTCGCCACTACAGTATATCATTATCTTTGTTTCATTTATATAATTTGTTTTAACAACAATTTCGCACTATTACTTGCGGGCGGATAATATCCGCCCCTACGGGTTTTATTTGCTCAATCTTCAAAAACTACCTTACCGCCGAGGATTGTCTTTTTGACCTTACCTGTGAGGGTTCTGCCCTTAAACGGGGTATTTTTGCTTTTGCCGTGAAGTTTATCAGCATCAACTGTCCATTCTTCATCGGGATTTATAAGAACAACATCGGCATTTGCACCGACTGAAAGAGTGCCTGCGTTGATTTTCAAAATCCTTGCAGGATTAACACTCATCTTCTCAACAAGCTGTGAAAGCGTCATTCTGCCTGTCTTAACCAGGTATGTGTTGCAGACCGCAAACGAGGTTTCCATGCCGATTGAACCGTTGGGGGCTTTTACAAAATCAGCCTTTTCCTCGGGGGTATGCGGTGCGTGGTCGGTTGCTATGGCATCAAGTGTGCCGTCACAAAGTCCGTTTATAATCTCGTCAACATCAGCCTGAGTTCTGAGAGGCGGATTCATTCTGTAATCAGCGTCACCTCTTAAAAGCTCCCTGTCCGTGAGCGAAACATAATGCGGAGCGGTTTCGGCGGTCACCTTAACACCTCTCCTTTTGGCATCACGGATAAGTGCAACGCTTGTTTTGGTGCTGACATGGCAGATATGAATAGGCTCGTTAAGAGCGGCGGCAAGTGCAATTTCTCTTGCAGTTCCGCAGTCCTCGGCACCGGCAGGGATGCCCTTGACTCCGAGCTTTTCAGAAACCTCGCCCTCGTTAATTTTACCGCCGTCGGCAAGAAACAAGTCCTCACAATGTGCGACAATTGTCATGCCGAGCTTTGGAGCTTCTTTCATTGCGTCACTCAAATACTTTGTGTTTTCAACAGGTCTGCCGTCATCGGTAAGTGCTATTGCACCTGCACTTTTCACAGCGTCAATGTCTGTGGGTTCTTCGCTTTTAAGCCCCTTGGTAACGCTTGCCGCAACATAAACACGGCTGTCGGCGTCTTTAGCCTTGTCAAGAATATACTTTACAATTTCGGGGCTGTCGGTTGTGGGGTTGGTGTTAGGCATTGCAAGCAGGCTTGTAACACCGCCTGCGGCAGCCGCCTTGCATCCCGTGATAATATCCTCTTTGTGAGTCTGACCGGGATCACGAAGATGAACGTGCATATCAACAAATCCCGGAACGGCAAAAAGACCGTCTGCATCAATAATCTCTCCGTCTGATGTAATGCCGCTGCCGATTTCGGCAATCACACCGTCCTTTATGAGAATATCTGTTTTTTCGTTAAGCTTGTCGGCAGGGGAAACAACCACTGCGTTTTTAATTAGCATTTCCATGTTTTTCCTCCGTTAAGAAAAGAAATTATCTTCTCTTGTTTCTGTTTGCAGGGCGGCGATTCTGCTGTGGGCGGCGGTCGGTTCTGCTGTGAACCTGAACAAGTCCGTCACTCTCGCCTCTTTCGGCACGCATTCTTGCACGCTCTGCCTTTTGTCTTTCTCTCTCTCTTCTCTCTTCCTCTGCCTTTTTGCGTTTGGCAATCGCACGCTTATGCTTTATCATTATTGAAACATTCTTGCAGAAATATCCGCAGTGAATGCCAAAATTCTTAACTCCGCCTGCAAAGCCCCTGAGAGCGTTACCGATGTTTTTGCCTACACTGGCAAGAACCTCTTCCGTTGACCGTTTATCATTCGGTTCACCCTCGGTTTCTTTATTATTCTCTTTTTCAAGAGCGTTCTGCTTTACGGTTTCTGCTTTTCTTTCAACCTCGCCAATAACATCAACGTCCTCGGCATCTCTGAGGTCTGAGCTTTTGATAACCCCCATTGACTTTTTGGGAGCTTCGTCAAAAAAGTCATAACCGCTGTCAAACTTGTTTTTCTTAGCCTTTGCCCTTACAAGCTCCTCATCATCAACCTCTTCCTCGGTTTTCTCCTCGGGATCGTCACTGCCGAAAATGATGTTTGCGTACTTGTCAACCTTTTTTTCAAGCGGATGCTTTTGTTCGGAAACCTCCTCGGTTTCTTCAACATCGGCATCGTCCTCACGGTCGATATCGTCAGGCTCGCTTGTTTCAAAGAGATCGTGTTCGGGTTCGGGGATAACAAGTGTAGGACCCGACGAAGAGTTTATGTCCTCGTATTTTTCAGGTGCTTCTGCGTTATTTTTTTCGCTTTCGTCATTTTTTTCGGGTTCAGTCTCTGAGGTATCTGCTGCGGTAGGCTCCTTTTTTTTTTCGTCCTCCGTGCTGTTTTCCTCGTAACCGTAGTTGTTTTTATATGCCTCACGCTCAAGCTCACTCTTGTAAGCCTTTGCGGAGTTGATTATCTCGTCAATTTCTTTTTCCTTGGCATCATCCGTATCATAACCAAAGTTTGAATACTCACTTGTAATTTCTTCCGGTTCTTCCATATTTTCGATTATCGGCTCGGGAGCATATCTTCTGCCCGGCAAAGCCGGTTCTTCTTCAACCTCTTCCGCATATCTCTGCTTTTTCTTTGAGCGTTTATCGGGCTTTTCGGGAGAATCGTCAAAATTGTCAATGTCGTAGTCCGTACCCTTTTCACCGAGTTTATACTTGACTGCAAGCTCCTCAAGAATAGCGTTATTCTTCTTAGCCTTTTTATGCTTTCTGATTCTCACGGCAAAAATTATGATGAGAACAACCAAAATAAGGATAACAACACCGCCGCCGATGATTATGTACGGAATAAATCCCTTTGAAAACGGCAGGTCGCTGAATTTTACCGAAGATACAATTTTGGAAAAAGTATCGTAGTCAACGGTTGTAACATCACCCTCTGTTCTCTGCATTGTGATATTAATGTTCATACCGTCATAAACCGTGTTGGCAACAAAGGTTTTTACATCACCCTTACTGCTCTGAGCAGTTGCGTCAAACACAAGCCACACAAATTTTTCTTTTTGGTCGGGAGTACAGCTCCGATACTCGTCGGAATTAAGAAAATTGTTGCGTATATTTGAAAGCTCGCTTGAAGAAAGCTGAGCATAGTTGCCGACATTCTCGCTGCTCTCATTTTTTGTCATTGTCACGGTCAGAATAACCGATGACATATTATCCATACCCTGAAGATAGATATTTCCGTTCTGAAAGGTTTTCATTGTTGTGTCATAATCAAGACCGAAAACAGAAAAATATTTATCTGTGCTTTTACTGTCCCTTGTAACAGCGCTCATACCGTCAGGCATTGAAAGCGTCATATCGTCAATCTGCGGAATCTCGTAATCTTTTGTTGCGCCCGAACAGGCAAAAATACCGCAAAATACCGTTACGGCACAAATTGCAAGCGTTACAGCTCTTTTAAAAACAGTTTTCATCATGTCCGTATATTCCCCCGAAACTAAATTAGATTCATCAATACTGCTTTTTAGAATGTATATCTAATTAATTATACATAATCTGTCAAAAAAATACAAGGTTTTTACCGTTGAAATTTGAAAACAAGAGTACCCTATTCGTGAATACAGTATGATATTAAAGAACATATTACGCCTGAGCGTGCATAAAATTGAAAATTGAAAATGGAAAATGGAAAATTATGGTCGAGAAAACAATTCGCAAGAATACAAAACATTGTCGCCCGACTGTTTTTGTATATTTTTGTTTATATACGGAAGTTGTTGCAAAACTGTATGTGCGGATATTATCCACCTGCAGATAACCACGCAAAGATTTGTACAAATTAAAATTATATAAATAAACATTCACTTTCATATAAAACAAAAATTGCATCAATGCCGTATCGGGCATCAATGCAATTTCTTTATCTGACTATCTTCTCGAATTAACTGCGGTGGCACACCGCCAACCGAAATTTTCAATTTTCAATTAAATACAAGACCGCCGTTTATTCTACAGTAACCGACTTAGCAAGGTTCTTTGGCTTATCGGGATCAATACCTCTGTTGATTGATGTGTAATAAGCAAGAATCTGGAGCGGAACTACCGCTGTAATCGGCATAAGAAGCTCGTCTGTATGCGGAATTTCGATAACATAATCCGCAACACCGTCCTTGAGTTCTCTTGCACAGGCGTCTGTACAAACAAGAATAACCTTTGCACCTCTTGACTTAACCTCAACAACATTGCTGATTGTCTTGGGGATAATATCTGTCTGAGTTGCAACGGCGATAACGGGAACATCCTCGTCAATAAGCGAAATTGTGCCGTGCTTTAACTCGCCTGCGGCGTAGCTTTCTGAGTGAATGTACGAAACCTCTTTGAGCTTGAGCGAACCCTCCATTGAAAGGGCATAGTCAAGACCTCTGCCTATGTAAAGCAAGCTGTCGGTTGCAACAAGCTTTGTGGCAACGAACTTGCAGGTATCCTCGCAGTTGTCAATTACATACTGAACTGCCTCGGGCATTTTTGTGAGAGCCGAAACAAGTCGCTTACACTCGGCTGTGCTGATTGTTTCCTTTGCAAGAGCAAGCTCAAAGGCAAAGAGATACATAACGGAAAGCTGTGTGATGTATGCCTTTGTTGACGGAACGGAAATTTCCGGACCTGCGAGTGTGTAGATGAGCATATCCGCCTCACGGGCAATTGAACTGCCCTTTGCGTTTACGATTGCAAGAGTTTTTGCACCCTTCTGCTTTGCAAGACGCATTGCGGCAAGGCTGTCGGCTGTTTCGCCCGACTGTGAAATGATGATTACAAGGTCGCCCTCGCCTACAATCGGATTTCTGTAACGGAACTCGGACGCAATGTCAACATTTACGGGAACTCTTGCGATATCCTCAATAACATACTTGCCGACCATACCTGCATGCATAGCAGTACCGCAGGCAACGATTGTGATATTTTTGAAATTCTTGATTGTTTCCGTTGTGATGCCGCATTCCTCAAGGAACGGAAGTCCCTCTTTGATTCTCGGCATAATCGTTGTTCTGATAGCCTCGGGCTGTTCGTTGATTTCCTTAATCATAAAGTGCGGATAACCGCCCTTTTCGGCAGCCTCCATATCCCAGTCGGCTGTCTGAAGTTCCTTTTCAATCGGATCAAGGTGTTCGTCAACGAACGAAACACCGTCAGGTGAAAGTGTTACGATTTCATCATGGTCAAGAAGATAATAATCCCTTGTGTACTGAAGAATTGCGGGAACATCGGACGCAATAAAGCACTCACCCTCTGCAACGCCTACAATAAGAGGACTTTCACGGCGAACCGCAAAAACTCTGTCGGGGAAATCCTTGAACATAATTCCGAGTGCAAACGAACCCCTAAGCTCAGCCATTACACTGTCAATTGTTTCAAGAGGATTTCCGTTGTATTTATAGTCGAGGAGCTGAGCAACAACCTCTGTATCTGTGTCGCTTAAAAAAGTTCTTCCCTTTGAGATGAGGAAGTCTTTAAGCTCCATATAGTTTTCAATAATACCGTTGTGAACGATTGTAACCCTTGCACCGCTGTGTGGATGTGAGTTTACATCCGAAGGCTCGCCGTGGGTTGCCCAACGGGTGTGACCTATGCCGACATGACCTTTCGGAGTGCCGACCTCTGCAAGCTTATCCTTTAAGTCCTGAAGCTTACCCTTGGTCTTTACGGTCTTGATTTCTCCGTTATCAAAAACCGCAATACCTGCCGAGTCATAGCCTCTGTATTCAAGCTTTGTGAGAGCATTAACAAGCACCTCACTGCAATCCTTAGGTCCTACATAACCTACAATACCGCACATAAAATTTCTCCTTTTCGGTTAATCATTGACCTTGTGGCAAAAAGTAGGTACAAGTTCTGCCAAAAGTTCAACTGTCTTTTCACTGTCATTGTTTTCTGCGGTCTTTTTGAGAACCTCAAGCTTTGACAGCATATCTGTTTCGTCTATTTTAATTTGATTTCCTATGAAAATTTTCTTGTTCTGTGTTGACTTAAGACCTTCTTCGTCCATAAGAAGCTCCTCAAAAAGCTTTTCACCCGGACGAAGTCCCGTGAAAATAATCGGAACATCTTTGTACGGAACCTTACCGTACATTCTGATAAGGTTCTCGGCAAGGGTTGTAATCTTGACGGGAGCACCCATATCAAGAACAAAAATCTCACCGCCCTTTGCCATTGCACCTGCCTCAAGAACAAGCGAAACAGCCTCGGGAATAGTCATAAAATATCTGATAATATCGGGATGTGTTACGGTAACGGGCGCACCGTTTTCAATCTGACGGCGAAACAGCGGAATAACCGAGCCGTTTGAGCCGAGAACATTACCGAATCTTGTTGTTACAAATTCGGTGTCTGTGCTGTGCTGCGCCTTGTACTGAATAATCATCTCGCACGCACGCTTTGTTGCGCCCATAACATTTGTCGGATTAACAGCCTTGTCGGTTGAAATCATAACAAACTTCTTTGCCTTGTACTTTTCTGCAAGGGTTGCAACATTGAATGTGCCGAAGATGTTATTTTTTACAGCCTCCTCGGGAACGGTTTCCATAAGCGGAACATGCTTGTGGGCGGCAGCGTGGAATACGAGTTCGGGGCGATATGTCTTGAAGATAAGCTCCATTTTGTCGTAATCACGAACCGATGAAATAAGCGTTACAAGGTTAAGCTTTGTGCCGTATTCAAGCACAAGCTCCTGCTGAATGTCATATGCGTTGTTTTCGTAGATATCAACAATGATGATTTGTTTCGGATCATTCTTTGCAATCTGTCTTACAAGCTCACTGCCGATTGAACCGCCGCCGCCTGTAACAAGACAAATCTTTCCGTTGATAAGGTCATGAATCTCCTTTCGGTCAAACTCAATGGGTTTTCTGCCGAGAAGATCCTCAATCTTGATTTCCTTTGCCTGTGAAATAAGCTGTGTATGCCCGTCATCAAACAAAAGCTCACCGAGATAAGGGATAATCTTGATTTTGCACTCTGTTGCGGAACAGTAATCAAGAATCTTCCTCTTCTCATCTTCCTCACATGACGGAACTGCAACAATAATATTGTCTATGCGGTATTCATCACATATTTTAACAATTTCGGGACAGGTTCCGACAATGGGGATTCCTTCGATTTTCTGATTCAGCTTTTTCAAATCATCATCGACAAAGCATACCGGAATGATGCTTTTTGAAGGATTATTAACATCTCCCTGCTCTTTCGCATTGTGAATTTCACGAACAATCATTCTGCCGGCATTGCCTGCGCCCACAATAAGGGTGCGCTCTCCGCCCTCTGCCCTTCCTGCCTCGGTAAGGTCAAGAAAAGCCCTTCTGAAAACAAAACGGAATGCAAGAATTCCGACAAGGGCTATTGCGAAATGTACTATACAAAAAATCTTTCTCTGCGGAATCTGCAAAAACAACGAGATTACAAAGCCGAGCGTAAACCCCGAAAAGACGGCAGTTCCGCACACAATATAGTCCTTTGCGTTAAAGTATCGCCACAATTTTGAATATGTTCCGCTTATATAAAGCGTAAACAGACACATGACAAGATCAATAACAATATAGCTCAACAAGCCTTTGCTTGAAGCAGCACCTATGTAGCCGACAAGCAAGAGAATATAATTTGCAAGAATACCGCTGACAACGATAATAAACACATCTGCGAGGGCCAGCAACACCTTACGCAAATTAATCTTCTTCATAACCCATACCTCTTCTGTTTAACTTTGTGTAAATTTCCCGAGTAACATATAAATACAATTATGATTTATTATACAACAGTGCAAAAGGAATGTCAAACAAAGCAGTCCTAAAAGCAACTCAAAATTTGGCAATCAAAACACAAAAAGCAGTCATAATCATACTTGTTCGACACACATTTGTTGACAACCGCATAAAACGAGCCTAAAATAATACCATACTTAATATGGGCGGTAAATTGAATGAAAAAATTTTCGATAATCCTCGGAGCAATAATACTTGTGCTGTTTGTGACTCTCGTAATATGGGGCATTTACTGTGACAACACAATTGCAATCACAAATTACTGTGTAAACAATACTAAGAACGACGCAAAGCTGAAATTTGTTGTCATCACGGATTTGCACAACAAGGAATACGGAGAAAAGAACGCAGACCTTGCAGAGCTTGTAAAGGAACAAAATCCCGATTTTATCGCAGTTTGCGGAGATATGGTCAACCGTGGCGATCCCGACACAACAAAGATGAAAGATGTGCTTGAAAAGCTTTCAAAAATTGCACCCACATACTGCTGTCTCGGCAACCATGAGCGTGACAATGCCGCCAAATTCGGAACGGATTTTAAAAGCGAAACATATTCAACAGGCGCTGTATTGCTTGATAATGAATATATAAAATTCACCAAAAACGGCAAGAGTGTGCTTATCGGCGGAATGAGCGACTACCCTTATTATGAGTTCTACACTCCCGATGACGATGTTCCGTCAAGAACGCTGTGGGAAGAATTTGCCGAAAAATCAAAGGACAATTTCACAATTCTTCTGCACCACCAGCCCGAATACATTGCCGAGGACGCAAAGAAAACCGACATAGACTTAATCGTCTGCGGTCACACCCACGGAGGACAGATTCAATTGCCGTTCATCGGCGGAGTAATCGCTCCGAATCAGGGACTTTTTCCGAAATATGACAAAGGCGAATTTGACCTTGACGGAACAAAAATGATTGTCTGCGCAGGTCTGAGCAACACCGTATTCATCCCCAGAATCAATAATCAGGTTGAGTTGGGAGTTGTGACAATTAAGTAGGGGCGTTCATTGGACGCCCGCAAGTAATTGCACATAATTTATGATAAATATAATCCTATAAATGTCACAATATAATTGTTATACCGTAGCGGTGAACGAGGTTCGCCGCTACGGTATAGCAACAACTTCCATATATACAAAAACGGTCGGGAAACAATGTTTTGCATTTTGCATACTTGCTACCCGACCTTTATTTTCAATTTTCCATTTTCAAATTTCAATTTGAAGAACTTCTGCTCGGGCATCTACACTCTCGCCCTGATACGACTGTCTTCACAAACTGGGAACGGCGGCTCGCCGTCAGTTCTTCTCACTGTAATTCCTAAGTTCCGCAGGAGTTCTGCCGTATTCGGACTTGCAGGACAGGATAAACGAATTTACATTCGGAAAACCGTTTTCAACCGCCGCCTGTCTGACGGTGATTTTTTTGTTTCTCAAATCATCAATAGCGTGTTCAAGACGAACACGGCGAAGATACTTTGAAAATGTTTCCTCTGTTTTATCCTTAAAATATTTTGAAAAATGAGCAGGCGTCATGCCTACATAATTGGCGATTTCATTAAGCGTGATTTCGTGTTTGTAATTATCGTGCATATATCTGATAGCGCTTTTGGCGCAGTCAAAATCATCAGCCTGAGAACCGTGAACATATTGTATATCGTTGTCAATGCAATCACGGATGAGATAGTACGCAACGCTGTACATCACCGCTCTCACCTTCATGCTGATAAGCTTGCTCTTGTACTCTTCATATCCGTGGAATATGTCCATTGTTTTTCTGATAAACTCAAGAGCTTCGCCCTCGGGTTGTTTGAAACTCGGCACAATATGCGGATCGTCAACATACGGTGCAATTGCCTTTGGAATGATATTGAGCATAACAGCCTGAGTATCCTCACCGATGTCCTCATAGGAATGAACCTCCTGACTGTTAAGAACATAGACATCGCCCGCATTGAGAATAATTTCACAGTCAAGCTTGTTAAGCCTTACCTTACCTTTTTTTATATAGGAAATTTCATATGAACCATGCCACCTGAGTCCCGATTCAAAGGCAACTTTTCTGTCCGGGTATCTTGTAACCCTGCCGCTGTAATACGGCTCGGGCGGTAACAACACCTTCTTGTACTTCATGGTTTCAACCTCTACTCAATTAAAATCAATCAATTGTTAATAACATAGTCAGCGCAAAAATAAATATATTTAAGATCCGCAATTACCGCAGAATGGTCTGTTTTTACTACAACTGTTCTGCGTTCTTTTTTGCTGATTTCCTCAACACAGCGTGCAACATTGCACCTTGAAGGCTCGTAACCGTACTTTTCAAAAAATTCTTCCGCAGTCATAACAAGAGAGCCGTAGCCCTCAAACATATGCAAAAGAGAATAGTCAATCAGCTTGTATTCATCTTCAATAAGGCTGATTCCGATATCGCAGTTTGTGACTGAACCGATGTAATACGGTGCGTCATTGAGGAACAAGCCTGTCTTGAACGAACCGATTGAAACGGTAAGATCCGAGTTTACCGCCGTACTGCACACACCCGTGTCACCGTTGATTCCGCTGTTGATGTCTGCACTTATAACATAGGCATTTGTCATATTAATCTGCTCAACCGCTTCAAGCATTTCACCCTTTAATTCACCCGAAAAGCCTGTTCCGAGCAGACAGTCAACTACAATGTCAAATCCCGTGAAAGCCGCCGCCTGTGACATTGGCATCTCATCGGCACCGAGCGACATTGCGGTTTTATAATAGTAAAGGCCGTCCTTTGAAAAGCCGTCGCTTGCTCTGAAAATTGTCGGTGTAAAGCCGTTTTTGCATAAAACACAGGCGAGCGCATAACCGTCGCCGCCGTTGTTGCCCTTACCGCAAACTATGGCAACTCTGCCCACAAACTTTGCCGAATTAAAAATCCCCTGTGCGGCTCTGTACATAAGCTCCGCCGAAGGAGTATGCTCCGCAATCGTCCTTGCGTCGCTTTTTCTCATATTTTCAACCGAAACGACCTGAACAAATTCCATATTATATTCCTCCGCTTTCTGAAATTTCCATAGCCTTATCCGCCGTTTGCGGCATTGTAAGCCGTCATAACAGCACTTTCATCCATATTACAACCGAGCAAAAACAACGGTGTTTCCTTAAAGAACTCATCAAGCAATTCAAGCAGCTTTTCCATTCTGCTCCGCTCAACATCAATAACCGTTGCCTCAAGCAACTGTTTCATAACCTGTGACGGCAACACCCTGACAGCCGTGTTCTCTTCTGCTCTCTGAAGAATATACACAGCCTTAACGGGTGCTTTTGTATTTGCTCCTATGTTAGCTTTCCCCATCCACGGAGTTCCGTAAACATAAAATTTCCCGTCACATTTTCGTATAACCGGCTTGTCATCGTTAATCATCGTCACCCTGTTGCCAAAATGTCTTCGCCACAGAGCCGTGTGGGTAGACTTGCCCGTTCCGCTGACTGCCGAAAAAACATAGCCCTCGCCGTCAAGCTCAAGACAGGACGAATGAAAAAAGAATCCGTCAAATCCGTCAAGCACGGCGTTGCAGAATTTTGAGAGTATCAGAACATCCTCCGCACCTTGTTTGCTGAGGTTGTCGGAAAGCCTGCAACGCTCACGGATTTCGTCATCCGAAACCGATATTGCAATGTCGGTCTTACCCGATTCATTCGACTTAACGGCATAGCTTTCAAGCCGTTTCCTGCATATTTTAAATTTTGGATTAACTTCAACATTCAAATCAGCTATTCTGTATATCGGCATATCTGCTCCGCTAAATACTATAATGAAATATTGTAACACAAATTAATGCTTTTTACTACGGCGAAATGAATAAATATTATTTTATCTTTTAGTGCAAGTTGCTCAGTCGCACAGTTTTAAAGGCAAATATTGCACAATACAAGCCGTGTTATTTTGTAACAATGCACATACAGCTTATTTTTTATTCATTTTAAAGCCTGTAAAAAAAGCATTATTTTACGACTTTTTCAATTTTGTTTACTTTACCTGTCCGACTGCTTTTTTGCATACTCTTCAAAGTATGCTCTTTCATAAATTCAAATATCCTGTGCGTAACCGTTCCTATAAGAATCGGAATGAATATTCCTGCGGCAAGGTAGATTATGCAGTAAAAATTTAAGCCGTTCGGACGATAAATATACCAGATTGTTGACTTGAGTTTTAAAATATCGAAATCTTTGAACAGCGGTGTAATTACGCTCAATCCCCAAAACGCCCATTTTACAATCATAAAGGCAAAAATGTGGTGAATCATAATGCTGTAGGTATTGTCAGAAATCATTCTGACAAGCTTTTTGTTCTTGATAATCGGAGTAATCAGCTTTGCAACCCTCAGCCAGAACGCAATGCCCGTGATTGCGGTTACATAAGGAATGACGCAGCCGTTGTCAAACTTCACGCACTTTGACGGAGTGTATTCAAGATTTTCACAGAATGTGAGGAGAAGAAGCTGAACTCCGAGAACGATTGCAAAATATGCAACGCTGTTGAGATTATCGTGTTTTTCAAGCTTTTCGTGATAAAATCTGCCAAACTCAAAACACGGCAGAAAAAACATTGACCTGAACAATAACAGCAACGCACCCTTTGGGGCAGGATTCCAAATGCAGTATTGCACACCGAAAATTCCGATGGCAAGATACACGGCAAGAATGACATACTCGTTGCCCCTGTGAACCTTTTTGAGCAGTTTGCGGAACAGTATGTTAAAAACATAAACGCAGAACAGCGGATATACAAACCACGAACCGAGGTTGTAGGCAAAACTTTCGCCGTCAATAAACGGCATAACAAAAAGGTTGTACAGATCAAATTTGCCCTGAGCAATCGTATAGCCGACCTGAGTAAGTGCGAATGCGATTATTCCGTAAACAATGTTCCATAGATACGCAGGAATCAACAAGCGTTTTGTCCGTCCCCATATATATTTGAAAATATGTTCCTCGTGTTTTTCCTTGTAAAAATAGCCCGAAATGAAAACAAACAAGGCGAGATTGTACGAATACTTCGGAAACCAATCATACATCAGCGACACACCGCCGTTGTAGCAATGCCCCGAAACTATGATAATAATGCCGATTGCCGACAAAATTTTAAAAGTAAAATTAATGTTTCCGTCATCGCCGAGCCTTTTGTTTTCAGCTGTGACACTGTTTTGTTTAAGTGCAGATTTACTGCGTGTTTTGTTCTTTCCCATAATTCCCTCTCATCTGTATTTGTCGCAATTTAAAAATTCCGCAAATTCACACGGTAATTGTACCACAAAAGCAATCTGCAATCAATATATCAAATTCACCGTGCTAAACACATATAAGCAAAACACATATAAATCATTATTTTGCACAATCTCACTTTTGTTTCAACAGACATTTAAATCTTTTATTTGCATCTGTTCCGCCACATAATTGTACACATATCCGTTAAAAAGCCTAAGATTAAAATGTAAATAAATTCAGTCAAAAAAGCCGGACAAAGCATAAAATAAAAAAATATGCAAAAAACTATTGACACAACCTCTACATAATGCTATAATAATAAAGCTGTAAAAAACAGCAGAGTTGTATATCGCGGGATAGAGCAGCTCGGTAGCTCGTCGGGCTCATAACCCGAAGGTCGTCGGTTCAAATCCGGCTCCCGCAACCATTCAATAAGCACTAACCATAATGGTTAGTGCTTATTTTTATTTCTGATATTTCTGAAATTTTTATTATCTCCATAACACACCAGCCTGAGCATTGTTACTTGACGCTCAGGCTGATTTTTTATTACTTATTATGTTTTAATGCGTATCTTCAATGCAGTACACAAAGTTTGTGAGGTTCATATTATCGTCAAAGGTGAAAGTTACATATCCGTCTTTCCTCTTATAGGTAACATCGCCGTGGGTTATGTTATTGTACATTGGCTCGCCGAGTTCAGCATAGACATCGTCATAGGTGCTGTTGCCGTTGATTTCGCCAAAACCGATGTTTGAATTGGCAAGGTTGCCTGATGAGTAATCAACCGTAATGCTGTAAATTTTATTTGTTTCGGCAGTGACCATAACATTCATACCGCTGTAGTAATGAATATACCACTTGTCCGACGCTAAAAACGGATCTGAAATTTCTTCGCCAAAGGCATTTTTTACATCGTCAAAATCAGCGTTCAAAAAATTATTGCTCTCTACATTAAGCATTGAACTTTCGGACTTTTTAAGATAAAACTTTCCGCCTATATCCCACATTGATTCGCTGTTCTGATTTGTGACCGTGTTTTCAATATAGATTTCGCCGTCGGAAAACTTGATTTTACCCGTACCGCTGTTCTGCCAGCCGTCATCATCAAACGAAAAAGTTCCTATTCCATCAATCACCTTTGTTGTCACATTGCTTATTCTCGCAATTCGGTTTTGCGGTGCAGACGAGGTTTTTGTAAAAGTAAATCTCACAACATCGTCCTTGACGGAAATTATCTCAAGAATATTGCCACCGTTTTGAGTTGCGGTTGAAATATCGCTGTCTTTATCGCACCATATTCCGACATATTTTGAATAATCCGAGGTTTTATTTTCAGCCGTTGTCGTGACCGCAGTTGTCGGAACAGTTGTTGCATGTGTGGTAACATTATCCGATTTGCCACCAAAAATCGTGCTGTTCAAAATTACAATCACCGCAATTACAATGAGCAAAACGACTGCCGCTGAAACGGCAATAATAATCGGTTTTTTCTTTTTTACCTTAATTTCTCCGCCTGTTGTAACATCAATCAGCTTTGTCATACAATACGGACAAAATGTCGATTCAATCGGAAGTTCCTTACCGCAATTCCTGCAAAACTTCGTATCCTTACCCATAACGCCTCACCTCTTCTATATATTTTAAAACAAAAAACAACGCAATGCAATACGCACTGCGTTGTTTTCGGTTATTCAACTCTGAACGATGAAAGTACATCATCCGTTTCAGCTCTGGCATCAACCATTCGCTGATTTGCGTATTCGTCCTCCAACATTCCGAAGCCTGTTGGATGAATGTACATAAAATACTTACCGTCCTTACTTCCGAGTCTGCGTGAATCTATGCTGACCGTTCCGTCATATGTCCAGTCAATAGCGAATAAAAATCCGTCCGAGCCTGTTTCAGGATGTTCGTGATTATACGATTCATAAAAAGTAACCTTATCACCATCAACCTCATATGTATAATCCTCGGGGACTTCAATTGAAAAGCCGTTAAAATAGCATCTTCCGCCACCGTTTGAGTTACTATCGCCATCATCTTTCGATGTTTCGGGCTCGGTCGGCTTGGCTGTTGTAGGCTCAATCGTAGTAGACTTTGCCGTTGTTGGAATATCTGTAGTCGGTTCAACAGTTGTAGGTTCTGCTGTTGTCGAAATTTCCGTTGTAATCTGTTGGGTGGTTACTTTAACAGTTTGCTCGGCATTATTATTGCCGAAGATTTTCGGCAATAAAACAATTGCACATACAGCCAACACAATCGCAATTGCCGATACAACAGAAATTATGACGACTAATTTTTTCTTTGACTTTTTATCCAACTTTATATCAGTCGATTTTTCATTAACCGAGGTCATCGGCAAAGGCTTTATCTCTGCACCGCAATGTTCGCAAAACCTGTCGCCGTTTTTAATCTGATTTCCGCATTTTTCGCAAAATCTCGTTTTATTCTTATTATCCATTTAGTCTCACCTCTTCTACATTTTAAAGCAAAAAGCAACGCAATGCAATACGCACTGCGTTGCAACTTTCATTTTTATATGCTACTCAACATATTTTTTCTCATAATTTCTAATGAAATTAACATTATACTTTTCAATATCATTGAGCATATCCTCGGTGAAATCTTCGGGTTCAATCGTTCCCACATACCACCATTTATCGTCAAAATAATCTTGTATGTAGTCCGTATTGAATCTTCGTCCTGCTCGGGCATAAATTTCATTTCGTGCGAGTTCAAGCTCATCTGCATCAAGTCCTGCCAAGTCGGAACTTGTAAGCTTTTTGGTATCACTGTTAGGCAATATGTAATCATCGTCAGCATCACTTGAGCCGTCATCAATGCTTTCCGGTTCAGTTGTATTTTGAATGATCGTTGAGGATTGTTGTGTAGTTTCCTGTTGTGTAGTAATCTCAATCGTCTGCAACGGTTTATATTGCTCATTTTCATTGTTGCGGAACATTTTCGGCACAAATACAATCGCACATACAGCCAACACAACCGCAACTGCCGATGCAGCGGAAATTATGACGACTAATTTTTTCTTTGACTTTTTATCCGACTTTATATCAGTTGGTTTTTCATTAACCGAGGTCATCGGCAAAGACTTTACCTCTGCACCGCATCGAGTACAAAACCTGTCACCGTCTTTAATCTCTTTTCCACATTTTTCGCAAAATGGCATAAACTCACCCACTTAATTTAACCCGAGACTATGATTGAGCTAAATTGAATCTTTCAACACAAATCAGATATAACGCAATAGCACTTTTTTCACTATCTCTTACATAATATTTTTCATAATCAGTGTCTTGAAAAGTACAACCTGTAACCATAACATTATTATCAACCAAAGCCCCTTTGTAATTTTCTGTATCAAATGTCCTTAAATTACCTGACAAAAAGAAAAACTGACCCTTGTTATACATAAATGTCATCTCATCCGTTCGGTCACCTTTATGTGCAACTACCCGAACTTCGTACTTATAATCACTTTCGTTAACAGTAAACTGGCAATTATCGTATGTATTTAATAAATCTCCTATTGTTGTACCATAAGGAATTTCAACAGGTTTGTTGTCATTTATATCGCAACGGATATTCGCCCTTTTTACAACATTTATCGGATTGTAAAAGCCTGTAATTGATATTATGGCATAAATTGATATTACAATTACTATAGCACATTCCACAATAACATATCTATGCTTAACAACAAATTTTTCATTTACAGGTTTACAATGCACAACAATTTGTGCTCTGTTTTTACCCGTATTCTTAATTACAATCATAGTAACAATAAGTGATATTATTGTAAACGCAAAACACAGCAACAGAAGGAAATTAACAAAATAGACTTTACCAGAAGAGCATATTACATAATAGGCAAACAGTATAATTGCTAAAATAGATGTAACCACAAGTAAAACTGTAATCGACGTGTGTTGCAAATCAAATTTATGGCAGATTTCTTCGGCACTTTTTGATTTTGAGTAAATGTTTCTTTTTTTCTTAACAGCAAAAAACACGGATAATGAAACAAAAGAGTATGCCAAAAACATCGCTATACCCGCCCATGAATCCAAATTGATAATTGAAAAACACTCGTATAAATACCCGTATTGAAATAAATATTTCTGAATAATACTAACAGTCAAAACAAAGAAAATACAGGTTGATAACAAACTTAATAAAGTTGCAACATTCAACAAAAAAGAATACTTTTCGTATAAACCCACATTCTTCTTTTGCTTTACGCCCTGTGCATACACACTTTGTTGCTGAAGCGGAACGGTATTTGTCACATTTGGATTTTCTTCGTTTGTTGTTTGTTCCGCTGTTGGCTGTAAGTTTTCAACATTTTGATTTGTGTTCTTATCACTAACCCTTGTTCCGCAACCTGCACAGAACACAGCGTCATCATTTATTGGCGAACCGCATTTTGAACAATATTTCATTTTTATTCCTCCCATTTATCAATCTCATCAAAATTATGCAGAAAACATAAAATACAATCCAAGTACTGCAATTAGTATACCGCACCCAACTCCTACTATTTTCAATATGGTGTCTTTGTTCATCTTTTTGCACTTCCTCTCAAAACTCACTGTGTATTTCCTGCGTCATCTTTCTTGACACCGCATATACAAATTTCTTCAAATGACGGATTGACTCTTCCGCAATTTGAGCAACGCCAAAAATTAGCGTGTGGGTTCTTTCTGTAGTTTTCTTCAATTTTCACAAAATAGAATTTATTTTTCATTACATAACTGCGGATAACAAAGCCGTAAATTGAACCCACAATACCAATCAATCCGCCGAAAATTGCGTTATATACAAGATTGACAACATACGGTGCCAAAAGCCTCATACTCACCGACAATTCCTGTCGGCACTGTTGCTATCCTTGTACGCATGTTGCTTGTCTTGTATGAACTTACAAAGTTCAATACAGAAACAATTGCAAGCGCAATTCCGTTTATGTAATAATTCCCTGCAAAATCGCCGAGATAATACGAGGACAATGTCATTCCTGTTATAAAAAAGTACACCGCAAGAATTGCCTGAATACTTGCAACAACAATCCAAATTATCATATCTATTTGTAACTTTTTGCGAAGCTCCTCAAGCGGAGAATTTCCGTATGAAACCTGATATGTCTGATAATTTACAGTTTGCTGATTTCCGTACGGAACGCCCTGTCCGTATGAATAGGATTGATTTGTCTGTTGATTAGCCTGTTGTGTGTACACCGACTGCTGTGTCGCATTATCAGTCTGTTGCTGTGTGTTTACATTCTGATTGCTTGCCACTTTGTTTCCGCAAGCAGAACAAAATACAGCGTCCTCATCAAGCTTGTTTCCGCATTTTGAACAAAACATATTTTCCTCCTGTTATTTAGGTGATATAAACCAACTCTGAGCACTATAACTTTTATCGTATTCATATGTAATTTTTACATCACGGTATTCATATCCAACATAACTGTTCTTACCTTTTGCATCAATTAAAATTGATTCAGCTTCATCATAAGATAAATCAGGATACACTGCACGCAGTTCCCTGACAATGCCACCCGGCGGTGTATAGCTTTCTTCTGAATCATACCAATATTTGATGGTTACAACATTACTGGCATAACCCGCTCCGTCAGTAAACAACACATACGCCGCATCACTGTATGACATTTTATACAAATCGTTACCGTCATCGTTAGTGCTATGTTCAAATGAAGAAAAATCAAATTCAGATGTCAAAACATCGGCATTAGTTTCATTGTAACGCTCAACAAACTCTTTTGGGTTAAACGCAAACACCTTTTTTCCATCTTTCGATGTTTTTACCACTCCTTTGCCAAGCATCATTACTAACGCAATAACCAGTGTAACGACCAGCACTCCCGAAACAATCGGAATGATTATTTTTAACGGATTCATCTTTTTCTTTTGAAGAATCACAACCTCAGGCTGTACGGTTGCTTGTTGTGAAACACTTCCCGATACAGACTGTGCTGTATCTGTGCTATTTGTCATTTCCCCTGACTCTACACGAGTTCCGCATTTTTCGCAGAATACATCATCATCATTTAACTGATTTCCGCATTTTTCGCAAAATTTGCTCACTACTCTTCCTCCTAAAAATTTTATTTATTACAGACGGCTGAACTGTGGTCTGTCAAAGTTCATAAAAAATTCATCTGTTGTAAAACAAGTTTAGCACAAATAATGCTACAAGTCAATAATAAATGCTTACAGTAAATTTATTTTTTTGTTCAAAAAGTTTAAAATAGATTATATATAGGATTCTGAGGTTTTACTTATGAACAAAAATATTGATTATACGGCACTCGGCAAAAGGATAAAAAATAAGCGGATTGAAAAGGGTTTCACGCAGGAACAGCTCGGCGAATTGTGCGAACTTTCTGCGGCACACATCGGTCACATTGAGCGTGGAACAAGAATACTTTCCGTTGATGTTCTTTTCCGTATTTCTCAGGCACTCGACACAAGCATTGACTGGCTTGTATTTGATTCGGTTGAAAACAAACATATGCTTAACGAAATTAACAGCGTGCTTAAAGACACCGACAAAACCAAAGTAACCACATTTCTAAACACGGTAAGAGTTCTTGCCGATAACATTGACAAGTTGTAAACAATTTGTTAAAAATCCACAAAATAATTACCGCCCTTGATTAAACTCTAATTAAAGTATAATCAAAGGCGGTATTTTTGTCGTGTGCTGTCAGCACAGTTTTATTCTGTTTTAAAGATTTCTTTTCAATTCTTTCACATTTTGATAGCGGTTGTCGGGAATTGTCTGGGTGCACTTTACAATCACCCTTTTCAGTCTGCCGTTATAAAGGCGAATTTCAGGTGGCTGACCTGTGAGCATAACATTCATCAAAACACCTATTGCGTAAATATCGGTTCTTTCATCGGTCTGATTAATTCCGTACTGTTCGGGTGCGGCATATCCCATTGTGCCAATAGCCTGCGTATCCTGCGACTGAAACGGCTTGTAAATTCTCGCCGCATCAAAATCAATCAGCTTTACATTTCCGCCGCTGTCAATCATCACATTTTCAGGCTTAATATCCTTGTGTATAATTTGGTGCGAATGTAACAAATCAAGTGCGTCACAAAGAGATGAAATAACTTTTCTCACACCTGACGGAGAATACAATCCCGTTTGCAGATAATCTGCAACGGTCTGACCGTCAACATATTCTTCAAGAACGGTGACTCCCGTTTCGGTTTCGACAACATCGTAAACATTTGCAATATTTGGGTGTGAAAGCGTTCTAAGTGCAAAGTAAACCTCTCCCGAACCTTTTAATGTGCGTTTTACAATCTGTTTGCCGAGTTCCTTATGCCTAAAAACACAGATTTCCGTTTTATCTGTCCGTTTAAGCAGTCGCACAAACTGATATTGCTCCTTTATCACCCCGTCAATCCAATTGTCTTCCATTATTCGCACCACATTTACATCATATTATTGATAACTGAATTATAACATGATAAAATGATTTTGAAAACTTATATTTTTGGGGGAGTTTTAAATATGTTAAATAAATCAACAACACAGCTTTTGAAAGAGCTTGAAAGCTTTGACACATTTGAAGAATACGAAAACGCAAACAGGGATTCAATGATAAGCAAAAATCTCTCGGAATACCTTACCGACCTTTTGAACGAAAGGAATCTTACAAAAGCGGAGGTCATTCGTAAAGCCGAACTCAGCGACGGCTATGCCTATCAGATTTTTTCAGGCTTGAAAACTGCCCCGAAAAGAGATAAACTAATTTGCCTTTCAATAGGAATGGGTCTGTCGGTAAATGAAACCAACAGCGTCCTTAAAATTGCAGGGCTCTCACCTCTCTATCCAAAAATCAAGCGTGACAGCATTATAATCATCAATATGAATAACAACAAAAGCGTTGTAGAAATCAACGAGGCTCTCTATAACGAGGGGGAAGATACTTTGAATTAACAATGAGGAGGGCATAATGGGATTACTTGAGAATGCGAGATATGCGTCTATTGAGCGTGGATACGATTATTATAAAAGAGGGAATGTGATTTCCTTTAAACAGACAAGTGAAAATGAATATGAGGGCAAAGTATCGGGATCTGCGGAAAAGCCTTACGATGTTCACATTGATATTATTCATATAAAAAAATCATTTTGTAATTGTCCGTTTGCGGAAGGTAACAAAAAGGTCTGCAAGCACAAAATTGCAATATATTTTTCTGCATTTCCCGAAAAAGCCGAGGAATATTACAAAAGTCTCAAAAGCTATGATGAACCCGAGTTTGACGATGATTATGACAATGATTATTTTGATGAAGATGATGGATTTGACGAAGATTTCAGAGAGGTTGTCTGCGATATTCTAAATCATAGGATTTCAAAAATGACAAAATCAGAGGCTCAATCTGCACTATATGATATTATTGAGTCAGCCCCCGAATGGATGCTACGGGATTTTGTGAATAACTGGATTTGAACAAATTAGCACAAAGAGGTACATATTATGGCAAGAGTTTATACATTCAAAATTGTCTATATAGGATGCGAGAACAAAATATGGCGAGATATTCAGATTTCTTCAAATTCGACAATGGCTGTGTGAAGATTATTAAAAAGCAATACACACAACGCACAACAGCACCGAAGTCATATCGGTGCTGTTTTTTGTTTTTATTATAAAGTTTTTGCTGAATAATCAAAGCTTAATGTTGTTCATCTCGTCACCGAGGACATCGGCGATTTCTTTCAGGTGGCCTGTGCGTTTGCCTTTTAGTTTATAGAACTGCAAAAGTCCGTAGCCCGGGTACTCGTTGCCCTCAACCATAACGGGACCGTTCTTTGAAAAGGCGATATCCCAACCGATATATCTCACCTGCGGAATCTTTTCCGCTGCCTCAACAACCATGTCAAGAGCCTCTCGAACGCCTGCAATCTTAACCTCGGAGAACTTTTTGCCTGTCATCGGGTGTTTGTCATAAACATTGCCGTAGTCGTCAATTACATTACTGTCGATTCTGCCGTCTGCATCAAGGCTGAGGTAGAGGTCATTTGTACAGCCGATAACATTTGACTCGTCCTGATTGATACGGAGAGCGTTATTTATTATATGCGCCTTGCCGTCCTTATAGAGCGTAACAACTCGCCATGAATTTACAACGCACGGATTGATTTCGTTGAGGTCATCGCTCTGAACGATTGCTTCCTCAACAAGAAGCTGACCGTTTGCCTTGAGTTCATCATAAAGCTTGTTGCTGTCCTTCACATCGGCAACGGTGATTTTTGAAATGCCGTGACCGCCCTCGCCTGTCGGATCTTTTGCAAAAACGGTTTCTCTGCCGTCAAGGAACTTCCTGAAATCTTCCTTACTGCCTGTGCGAAGGTTAATGAAATCTCTTTTGAGATACTTTTTGAAAAGCTCGTCAAAAACAAGCTTGTCACGAAGAAGAACGATATATTCTTCATCGTTAAGATATTCAAGAATTTTGTAGAAAGTTTTTGCAGTTACAAAGGTTTTTTTCTCTTTAGCCGAAAGATTGATAAAATCGCAACGGAAATAGTCCGTGTAGCCTGTGCCTCTGATGAGAAAGTTGCGGATTATGTCGAACTTGATATAAGCCTTTGACTTACCGCTGTTCTTGGCGATAATGTCAATGTGCTTATCCATTCTGCTATGGTTAATATCTCTGAATTTATTCAAAAGCCATTTGTGTACCGAAACTGCCATCTTACTTCTCCTTTACAACCTTACCGTCTTTTACATAAAATCTCGGATTGTTCTTGCCTATATTCACAAGCGCCTCGGCATTGCCCATACCCGAACTTCTGCCGAACATTCCAACTGTTATGCCGTCACCGAGGAGTGTTACCTCGTCATCAATTTTTACCGATGAATCAACCTTAACAGCCGTCATATTCATACACATCTCACCGACAACAGGATATTTTTTGCCGTTGATAACAACCTGTCTGTTGTGATTTGCGTGACCGATGCCGTTGTTGTAGCCGACAGGAAGAATTGCAAGAATAATATCCTCATCTGCCGTATATGACGCATTGTAGCCGAACCACTCACCCTTGTTCACCTTTTTAAGCTGAAGAATACGGGTTTTCATCTTCATAGCCGGCTGTAAATCTATCTTTACATCAAAATATGTTTCGCTGATGTTGTACTTCTTAATGAAGTAATTGTTTCGCATTTTGCGAAGTTTGTCCTTTGGCGAATTTGAAAGAGAATCGGGGGCAACATTGTAGCCGTAGATTGCAATGCCCATTCTCACGCCTGTTGTAAAAGGCTGTTTCGGGTGGGTGAGCATTGAAACGGAACTGCCCATATGGACAATCGGGATTTTATTCAAATCAATAAGCGATGTAAGCTCCTTGAAGTTTCTGACCTGCTCGTCCCAATGGGGATCAAAAATTCCGGCTGTTGCAAAATGCTGATAAATTCCCTCAAGAACAAAATTTGAACCGTTAATCATATCAACGGCAGTTTTAACCTCGTTCTTATCCTTGAAGCCGAGGCGGTTAAATCCTGTATCAATCTGGAGATGAACCTTGAAATTGCAGTCAATGTTCAAATCAAGCAACCTTTTGAGGTAGTCAAGCTCATTCACGGCAATGGTGAGATTAAGCCGCTTTGCCTCCTCAATTCTCGAAAGATGAACCGGATGCAGGCACAAAAGCGGAGCGTCCTTGTTGACCTTACGAAAGCTTTGAGCCTCCTCAAGAGAGGACACGGCAAAATAGTTAATGCCGTTTTTGTACATTTCATTTGCCACTTCCATACCGTGACCGTAACCGTCACCCTTGAGAACGGCAATAAAATATTTGTAGTCGCTGTATTTTTGTGTTATCGCACGGGCATTTGCACCGATTTTGTCAAGGTCAATTTCAACATATGAATCCAGCATTCCAAAGCCTCCGTTAATACACTATATCCTTAGAATTATAGCATAATTGCATGGGTAAATCAATAGCGATATTAAACAGTAACGGCGTACGGTTCGGGCATAAAATTGAAAATTGAAAATTGAAAATGTAAAATGGAAAATTATGGTCGGGAAGACAATTTGCAAGAGTGAAAAACATTGTCGCCCGACCGTTTTTGTATATATTGAAGTTGTTGCAAATTTGTATGGGCGGATATTATATGCATGTAGATAGCCACGCAAAGATTTGTACAAATTAAAATTATATAAATAAAGCAAAAATTGCATCAATGCCGTATCGGGCATCTGATGCAATTCCTTTATCTAACTATCTTCCGGAAAGGACTGCGGTGTACCACCGCAGTCCTAAATTTTCCATTTTCAATTTGCCAACGGCTTGCCGTTATATAAGCCCTACAATATACATCTGAATTGTGGTTGCGTCAATGACTGTAATATCGGAATCAAAGTTTACATCAGAGTTTATACGCTCTATCTCGTTCTGATTGATAAGGCCCACAATTGCTTTCTGAATTACGGTTGCATCGGCAACATTGATTTTGCCGTCACCGTTTGCGTCACCGTAATATGCCTTTTCGGCTGAATTGGTGCTTGCAGTCATAACATAGTTTGTCATACCGATTGCAAGGTTGCCCTTGTCAACTCTTTTTACATACTGCAAAGTAGCCTTGTTGTTCGGAGAATCCGACACGGCAACATACATTGCATCTCCCTTGAGAACCATGCCGTAACAAAGCTTGCCCGATGACACCGACACACCGTTGATGTCGGATGCGGCAACTGCCTGTCTGCCTGTTTCAACATCGTATGAATACACGGCGTCGGAGGTATTAAAATACAGAGTATCGTTGTATTTTTCAAGGCTCATAAATGTATTTATCCAGTAGGAATTACCGCCTGCGCTCCATCTTTCGTTCAATTTCAGCTTTTTCTCATATGTATTGCTGTCAAGCTTGTATTTTAACAATGCACCCTTGTTAGCTGAAGAATTGTTGTTGACAAAGCCGTAAAATTCACCGTTAACCTCGCAAAGCCTTGTGTCGAAATTATGGATTTCGTAATTATCATATTTTGTCGAATTTGCACCGTAGCTTATTGTGTAATCATAGTGCTTTGACGGAAGATTCTGAATGGCATTGTCACTCAAAAGAAAGTATGTATGCTGAGCGTGTCCCGGTCTGTCATTAATAGGGTCGTCCCATGTAACATCAACATTATACCAAGCGTTGCCGATATGAACCTTGTTCCACATATGGTTCATTGAGCTTGAAACAACAAGCTCGGAGTCTATTCCGACAAGTGAAAGCATATAGGAATACGCAAGTGCATAGCCCTGACATACGGAAGTTTTTTCAACAAGCGAATTGTAAATATCAGCCTTGCTGTAATCCGATGTGCTGTACTCGCTCATAATGGCAAGCTCATCGTGGATTACAAGAGCCTTTTCGGAATCGGTCATATTCTCGTCCACAAGCGAAAGGATTCTCTTAACCTCTTTATCAAGCGACTTTTTCTGTGTTGCATACTCGCTCTTGCTGATTGTGTACTCGGGATAGATTGACGCAACCTTATCCTCTGACGGATAGTAGGAGTACGAAAATCCCTGATTCACATAGTAAAGCTCCGGATGAGTCAAGGTCAGCACCTTAAAAAATTCCGCAGCATCGCTTCTCGGAACATTTAGACTGCTGATATCAATTTCCTCGTCAAAATTTTTAAGGCTGTCAAGAACCATACCCTCAGCCTTACCGTATTTGTCGTACATTGCTTTGTTATAAAAAATTTTGCCCTCTTTCGGCGCTGTGTATGCCGAAGCTGTAAAAATGCCCGTTGACACCGCACATGATACCGAAACCGTCACCGTGAGCATCAGTGCAAAAAATTTACCTGTTAATTTTTTCATGTATATTTCCCCTTCTTGGGTCAAAGATGCAAAATGTACAAAAAAATTTGATTTTCTCTGACTTTTACAACTAAATTATACCATTCACAGGCACAACAATTCAATTCACATAAACACCGAAGTTATGAACACTAATTTGTCTGTTTGTACAAAATTTTAGTTTAATCACAGATAAAACGCAATAAAACACACTAAACAATACCGTCATACAATCTGCTTTTTGCACATACAATCTATTACAGATGTCCCCAAGGAGGACAGACAGGAGGGCTGTATGTGAAAGGTATCGTAGAAGAAAGAGCGGCAATGCTCGGCGAATACATAATCGAAAGCAAGGCAACCGTGAGAAGTACGGCAAAAAAGTTCGGTGTGAGCAAAAGCACCGTACATAAGGATGTCAGCCAACGGCTAAAGGTACTTAACCCTGCACTTTACCGACAGGTGAGGGAAATTCTTGACACCAACAAAAGCGAAAGGCACATAAGAGGCGGTCTTGCAACAAAAAAGAAATATCTGCAAAAGAAAGCATCCGAAAGCGAAAAAAGCTGAAAATCAACTGCAATACGGCTCATACACCATACAAAACCGCATTTTCAAAGTATATTTTGGGTATTTTGGAACTTTACTTTTTATGACTTGCGTTGTATAATGGAGTGTAAATATTTTCAGATTTGTCTATAGTTTGTGTACGGCAGTGGTTAATGCACGGCTGTACCTGAGGAGAAATTTAAAATGAGAAAAATTCCATTTTCACCGCCTGACCTTTCTCAGGCAGAAATTGACGAAGTTATAAAGGTTCTGAAATCGGGCTGGATTACAACAGGTCCCGAAACAAAGCTTTTTGAAAGCCGTATTGCAGAAAGATGTCACACGGAAAAGGCTGTCTGTCTTTCATCGCAGACCTCTTGTGCCGAACTTACTCTGCGTATTCTCGGCATCGGTCCGGGAGATGAGGTTATCGTTCCGGCATACACCTACACGGCAACCGCATCAATCATCTACCATGTGGGCGCAAAGCCTGTTATGGTTGACTGCAAAAGCGGCAGCTTTGAAATGGACTACGATAAAATGGAGGCGGCAATCAACCACAATACAAAGGTTATCATTCCTGTTGACCTTGCAGGTGTTGTGTGCGACTATGACCGTATTTTTGAGGCTGTTGAAAGAAAGAAAGGCGTTTTCAATCCACGCAACGAGCTTCAGGAAAAGTTTGGCAGGGTTATTGTTATGGCTGACGGCGCTCACGCATTCGGTGCGCAATGGCACGGTAAAATGTGCGGTGAAATTGCCGACTTCACAAACTTCAGCTTTCACGCTGTAAAAAATATGACAACCGCCGAGGGCGGTGCGGCTGTTCACCGTTCACATGACGGAATTGACGAGGAAGAAATGTACAAGCAGTATATGCTTCTCTCGCTTCACGGTCAGACCAAGGACGCATATCAAAAAAACAAAGTCGCATCGTGGGAATATGATGTTGTTGACACTCAGTACAAGTGTAATATGACCGATGTGCTTGCCGCAATCGGTGTGGCTCAGCTTGAACGCTACGATCAAATGCTTGAGCGCAGACATCAGCTTATAAAGCTTTACAACGAAGAATTTAAGGATTTGCCTGTTCAGGTGCTTAATCACTGCGATGAAAACCACCGCAGCAGCGGTCACCTTTACTTTGTAAGATTTATCGGCAAAGACGCAGAATACCGTAACAAGTTCTATAATATGATGGCTGACCACGGCGTAATGTGCAATGTCCACTTCAAGCCGTTGCCGTTGCTTTCGGCATACAGCAAGCGTGGTTTCAAGATTACCGATTATCCGAATGCGTATAATATGCACAAAAACCAGCTCACCCTCCCGATGAACTCAACTCTCACAGACGATGAGGCATGGTATGTAATTGAAACATTCAAGCAATGTATGAAAACACTTAAATAACGGCGAGTCGCCGTTCCCAGTTCGTGAAGACAGTTTTATAAATGCGAGAATAAAATCGCCCGAGCGTATGGGAAATTGAAAGTTGAAAATTGAAAATGGAAAATTAAGGTTGGTGGTGTACCACCGCCCGTAATTTGAGAAGACAGTCAGATAAACAAAATGCATCAGATGCCCGGTAAGGCTCTGATGCATTTTTGTTTTGTATGGAATCTGCCCCTACAAATAAACAGCAACTTTCATATAAAATAAACGGTCGGGAAATACAGCTTTGCATTTTGCAATGTATCTTCCCGACCGTAACTTTTCACTATTAACTTTTACCTGCCCGTCAGGACAATTTAGCTATCCGCAGGATAATTTAGCTTGCGTAGCAAATTTAGCTCACGCTTGCGTGAATTTAGCTGACGAAAATCAAGGATTTTCGTCAATATCCCCACCTGTCAAAAAATCTGACAGTCTGATATGTCAGGATATAGTTCTGACTTTCGTGGAAAGCGCTCTGAACCATATCGGGATTATACATATACATAATGCGGTGCTGAACGGCATCCTTGTTTTCGTCAAAGATATAGCTTACCGCCTGAATACATTCCTGATTTGTGCCGATTTTGGTACTGCCGGTATAATGGCAGTTCTCGATAACCGAGGCAACTGTCGGATAACCGTCAAAGCACATTGCATCTTTTACCGACTGAGCAATGAGCGCCGCTCCTATAAAACCGCCCGAACCGAATTCGCCCATGCAAAGCCTTTCAAGAAGATCCCTGTCCTCATCGGTAAGCGTTACCTTGGAGCATTCATAGGTTTTGTCCGGATTGTCAATTGCCACAAGATAACCTGCGTCCCATTGAGATTGGTAATCAACAGGCTCTTTCGGCGGAATTGCCGTAGCAAACGGAACGGTTGCCTGTGTTGTTGTCACGGGCTGAGTTGTCGCTTTTGTTGCCTTTGTGGCTTTTGTCTGAGGCTGAGTTGTTGCCTTGGTTGCTTTAGGCTTTGCCGTTGTTGTTTCAACGGGTACGGTTGTTGCGGAAACAGTTGTTGTCGGAACAATCTTCCGAATATTCGGATTTACCCTTGCCATTGCCGATTCTGTCGGAGTTTCTCCGGCATTGAGAGTACCGTTTGAGCAGACGAACTGCAAAACTACCAAAACAGATACTACAACAAGCACAACCGACAAAACCTTGTTTATATTTTTATTGAAAAACTTCATCGTTTCACCGCCGTTTAATACTTCTAAACACAAATGACGCACAAAAAGACACGCTGTCACACATATAATAATTATACCACGGTATGCATTTCTTTTCAATTTGAGCATTCTACAAAAATGAACTGCCTTTTTTAAACAATATTACCTAAGCGGACAAATTATTACCATAAACAAAAGCCGACGCATATGCACCGGCTTTTTATTTTGAAAATACTTATTTATAATGACTGCTTCTCAGCTCTTCTGTACTTTGAAGGTGTTGTGTCATAGTACATTTTGAATGCTCTGTTAAAGTTTGAAATGTTGTTGAAGCCCGACATGCCCGCAATTTCGATAACGGGAGTGTCCGTTGTGGTAAGAAGCATTGCGGCTCTTGTCAGTCTGAGCTCGTTAAGGTAGTTTACAAATGTTGTATTCATAAGTTCCTTAAAGAGATGCGACACATAGTAACGGCTGAGACCTGTTGTCTGAGCTATTGTATCAAGAGTAATGCTGTCGCAGAAGTTGTTGTTGATATATTCCGTAATTCTGCGGAGAGCACGGTACTTTTTGCCCTGAGCCTCAACATCACAAATCTTAACAAGACCCGATGAGAAAAGAATATAGAAAATGTCGTACATTTTGCCGTGAACAAGAATCTGGAAGAACTCGTGCTTTTCGTTCTCGGCAGAAATAACCGTGTTCATATCGTCAATAAGATTGTTATAACGGTAGTCGCCTCTCGTAACCTTTGCAAAGTGAGTGCAGTTGCCTGTTACAAGACCTCTGATCAGACTCTGCGGAATAAACTCCTGAGTGAGCGATGCAGGATTTGAAAGGTTAAGAAGAATAACGTCAACTCTTGCATTGCCTGTATTATTAATTTTATATCTCTGATTAGGTGAAATAAAGTAAATGTCGCCTGTTGAGAGCGAATAAGTGTCAGCACCCATTTCAACGGTCATATAGCCGTCCCTTACAACAGCCACAAGAACCTCGTTGTGAACATTCCACATATTGCTGTCAATAATCATTTCACCGCAAACTACTCTGTAAGCTGAACTGGATGCGGTTGCCGAACGCAAGAAATCAAAATTCATAATAATAACCCCGATTCTAAAAAATTATGTTTTCAAACATTTTGTGTCTAAAAACAACACAAATAATCACTGCAACAATATAATAGACTTTATGCACAATAAAGTCAATAATTACGACAAATGTGCAAAAAATAAATGTATAAACTGCAATTAGTGCAAATTTTAAATATTCCGCTGTCTGCTGTATGTTAATTGATTTTTAATTCTACGCAATAATGTATCAATTTTTCTACTGATAATTGTTATGATTGTTTCCGAATCAGACATTATTATTTAACGATTTTAATATGAAATATTGCCAATCATACGGCAATTAAAATGAATCGTTTACATTTTCAAGCTGCTTTTTAAATTCATCAACAACATTTTGCGGTGATACAATTCTGACCTTTCCGCCAAGACCGAATACCCAAGCGTAGAACTGTTTGCTTGTCATAATATCAACCGATACGCCGAATGTTGTGTCGCTTTCCTTTGTAACAAAAATATCTCTGCCGAACCTGTCAACAATAACACCTATGCAGTCATTGTCAACCGACAGCTTAACCGTAGCTTTTTCACCGCCGAACATTGAGAAAACGCCCTTTGAATAATCTGCAGGATCAAATTTTTCAAAGGTCTTTCCCCCGTCACGCTCATCGTCAAGCACCTCGATATCGTCCATTTTGTCAACACGGTAATGCTTTATACTGTTGGCACAGGTGTCATAGGCAATGAGATAGTAATTCTCATCATCCCAGCACAGCGCCCACGGTGAAGCCGTATATCCGCCATCCCTGATTTTTTCACGCTTGACAATTCGCTCCGTTCCCGAAAAATCGAGTTCCCAACGGTAGTATTTGAACGAGATTTTGCGGTTGAGTGCTATTGCATTCTGAATTTTGTCAACCGAATAATAAATTCGTTCATTCATTGTTTTGGCTCTGTTTGCGACAAAAACCTGCCGTTGCAGTTCCTTGCCGTCGTGAACACTTGCAAGCCCTTCAAGCTTATGAATGAGGGAAATGCTCTTTTTTTCGGTAATGAATTTTGAGCTTTGAATTGCGTCAACAAGAAGCTTCAACTCGGGCAGTTCAAATTCTCTGCTTGCAACATAATATTTAACGGTTGATGATTTGCTCTTGCAGATGTCCATTCCGAATTTTTCAAGTACCTGCAAATCATCGTAAAGACTTTTTCGCTCCGCAGTAATTCCGTACAACGCAAGCTCTGCCAGAATTTCGCTTGAAGTCAGCCCGTGATTTTCATCGGTCTTTTCAAGAAGAATTTTTCGCAGATACAAAAGTTTCTGTTTTTGCATAGGATTTCTCGACATAATACAGTCCCCCTCAAAGGATTATATATTTTTATGTGTTTATTATATCAAATTTCAGCAGAGATTTCCATATATTTTTACGGCAAGCTGCCGTTCCCGATTCGTGCAGATAGTTTGTAATATCAAAAAAACATATCATGCCCGAGCGTAGAATTGTAATTGTTTATTTAATTCTCCCACACGGCGAGCCGCCGTTCCCAATTCGGGCAGACAGTTTTATAATAATAAGACATATTATGAATTGGATTTAACATAAATTTTCTGCCATTACTAACGGGAGAACACGGTTTTCCTCTGCAATTAAACAGTTAAATTCATATAAAATAAAAATTGCATCAATGCCGTTTCGGGCATCAATGCAATTCATTTATCTCAACTATCTTCTCAAAAGGTCTGCGGTGGCACACCGCCGACCATAATTTTCAATTTTCCATTTTACATTAACTGCTAAATCCGCTCATCAAGCCCGTAAGCATTACGACAAGGGGCATTGTTGCAAGTGAAAATACTGTAGTTGCGGCAACGATACTAACCGACAGCTCAACATCCTTGTTGAACTTTGTTGCAAACATAGTTGTTGTTGCGGCGGTAGGGGCTGATGTGGCGATTACGCAAGCCATAGTAATTATGGGTGTGACACGGCACAATGACATTACAATCGCTGTAATCATCGGTAAAGCAATCAGACGGACTGCCGAAGAAAAATATACACCCTTGTCAGTGAACGCCTTTTTAAAGTCAGCCTGTGAAAGGTAAAAACCGATAATAAGCATCGGGAGCGGAGTGTTCAGAGCTGCAAGATATTCAACCGGCTGGCTGATTATGTACGGAAGTTTAAAACCTGTAATAAAGATGATAATTGCAAGAACAACACCGATAAGACCGGGGTTGAGAACAAGCTTTTTGAATGAAAGCTGTTTTTTGTCACCGCTCATTGAAACAAGTCCGTGCGTCCATACAAAAATGTTGAATATGGCAACGAAAATTGAGCCGTAAAACCAACCGTCATCACCGAGAATTGCCTTCTGGAGCGGCAAAGACATAAACGCACAGTTTGAATAGATTGTTGCAAAGCGAATAACAGCCTTACGGCTTTCATCCTTATCATGAAAAATCAGGTTACAGATAAGTATTGATACAGCAAAAATAAGTGCAGAGCAGGCAACGCAGAGTATAAGTCCGCTCAAAAGCTCAAACGAGAACTCACGCTGAAAAGCAGAAATCATAACGCAGGGCGTCACAACATACAATACTATATCGGTCATGTGACGGGCGGAAAAATCGGTGATAATTTTCTTCTTACCGCAAATAAAACCGACTGCAATCAAAATGAACAGTACAAGCACCTGTTGTGCAATAATTATGAAATTCTCTCCCATAAGCCATTCTTCTCTCTTGAATTAATTGCTATCATTTTAGCACAGTTGCAAGAGGTTTTCAAATGATGATGTGCTTTTTTTCGTTTTTTTTGACAGAAAAAACGACATAGTTCACAAATATGAGATAATAACATTGTGCATTTCAACTAACAGGAATTTTATTTTTTCGCAAATATGTATTAACCGCCGAATTTTTGTACAGTTTATTGACATTTTTTACTCTGAAATGTATAATATTTACAAAAGATAAAACTTTTATTTCTGCAATATTTTATTACTTTGAAAGAAGGATTTATTATGGCAACAACAAAGAAAACAACTGCAAAAACAGCCGCTGCAAAAACTGCTCCCGTTAAGGAAGAGCCTGTAAAAAAGACTGTTGCAAAGGCTGAGCCTGCTAAGACTGTTGCTGCAGCTGCAAAGAAGGCTGAACCCACAAAGACAGAAACCGTAAAGGTTGAAACTGTTAAGAAAGCAGAACCCGTTAAAAAGGCTCCTGTTAAGAAAGTAGCTCCAAAGAAGGTTGCTCCAAAGAAGCCCGTTCCGGTTGAAACAAAGGTTAATTTCTTCGTAGAATATGCAGGCGCACAGGTTCCTGTTGAAGAAGTAATCAAAAATGTTAAGGCTACATACGGCAAGGATGCAAAGGAAATTTCAATCTATCTCAAGCCCGAAGAAAGCAAGGCATACTTTGTTGCCGACGGCAACGCAGAAGAGATGGACGTATTCTTCTGCTGATTGCAATAAATTTTGAATTTAAAACACAAGCTTTAAAGACCGCTCAAAAGAGCGGTCTTTTGTTGTTTTATGATGAATGTTGTGTGTAATTTGTAGGGGCGTTCATTGGACGCCCGCCTTGATGAAATATTATGTTCGCAGAAATGTGTTTTGATGTGATTAAAATCGTGTGCAACGCACACGAACGGGCGAACACGGTTCGCCTCTACAAAATAGCAGTAACTTTGTGATATTTATATAGTTTATTTCTATCACAATGTTTGTGCCTTTACTTGCGGGCGGCCAATGACCGCCCCTACGGGATTGTATGAACAATTACAATGCTACGCTAGACCATAATTTTCCATTTTCCATTTTCAACTTTCAATTTTCCATACGCTCGGGCAATTTAACTCTCGCACTTGTAAAACTAACTTCTCGAACGAGGAACGGCGGTTCGCCGTATTATCTGTCTTTCAAATCAACATATTCCTTGTTTTCGGAAATGCTCATATATGCAGGACGGATAATCTTACCGCAGTTGATAAGCTCCTCAAGTCTGTGTGCGCTCCAACCCGTAATACGAGCTGTTGCAAAAAGCGGAGTATAAAGCTCACACGGAATATCAAGAAGGCTGTAAAGAAGTCCGCTGTAGAAATCGACATTTGCGGCAACGCCCTTATAGATTTTACGCTTTCTGCCGATAACCTTCGGAGCCAGTCTTTCAACTCTCTCATAAAGATCAAATTCATCATTGTGACCTTCGGCAAACGCAAGCTTTTTAACAGCACCGTGAAGAATCTGCTGACGGGGGTCGGAAATTGTATAAACTGCGTGTCCCATACCGTAGATGAGACCTTTTTTATCAAAAACCTGCTTGTCAAGGAGCTTTTCAAGATAATCTTCAAGAGCGTCCTCGTCCTCCCAGTCCTTAACATGCTTTTTAAGATCCTCAAACATATAGTAAACCTTAACATTTGCACCGCCGTGCTTAGGACCTTTGAGTGACGCAAGTGCCGCAGCTACTGCCGAGTATGTATCAGTACCCGAAGATGTTACAACATGTGTTGTAAATGTTGAGTTGTTACCGCCGCCGTGTTCCATATGGAGAATGAGTGCCATATCAAGAACCTTTGCCTCAAGCGGAGTGTAGTGTCTGTCGGGACGAAGAAGTGACAGAATAACCTCGGCTGTTGACATTGTAGGCTCTGCACGGTGGATATAAAGGCTGTTATCACGCTGATAGTGATTATATGCGTGATAGCCGTAAACCGACAAAAGAGGGAATACTGAGATAAGCTGTATGCACTGTCTTAAAACATTGTCGATTGATGTATCGTTAGCATTCTTATCATAGCAGAAAAGTGTGAGAACACTTCTTGCTATTGAGTTCATCATATCATTACTTGTCGCCTTGAGGATAACATCACGAACAAAGTGCTGAGGAAGGGTTCTGTACTGAACAAGAAGCTTCTTAAAATCTTTAAGCTGTTCTTCGTTAGGCATATCGCCAAAGAGAAGAAGATATGTAACCTCTTCAAAACCAAAACGGTCATCCTCAAGAATACCGTCAACGATATCCTTTACATTATAGCCCCTGTAACGAAGCTCACCCTCGCAAGGAACAAGCTTTCCGTCAACAAGCTTATTCTGTGTGATTGTTGAAATATCTGTAAGACCTGCGAGAACACCCTTACCGTCAAGGTCACGCAAACCTCTTTTTACATTGTACTTACTGTATAAATCTGTATCAATAACGGAGTTATGCGTCATTTTCTGAGCCAGAGCATGAATCTGCGGTGTAACATCCGAATACTCGCTGTTTGTCATAAAAAACACTCCTTTTTAAAATTCACAATAAATTGAAACTATATTTTATATATTATAGCACATTTTTTAAAAAAAGAAAAGGTACAATTCTTGCAGAAGTGTCATAACGATTTTCACCCTTATATGTAGAACTTGCATAATTTTCTGTCGTTTTATTCATCATTACTCAATTTTACGGATATTTATTTAAAAACGAAGTATAATTTTGACGGATATAAATCAGCAATCCGTCATTTGAGGGTTTAGGGCAGAAAAATACGGAGCAGGAAAAAACTGCTCCGTAAAAAACAACATTATTTTATTACTTGAGATATGTGCCGTTAGTGCCGATCTGACCGTCAATTCCGGTGAAACCGTCTGCACAGCAAACATAAACTCTCATATTAGCCTTACCAACAGAAGATACTGTAAGTGTGCCGTCTGTAACATACTTAACATCGCCTGTAACTGCATCAATATACTTGCCGTTAGGAAGATTCTTGAATGTAGCACCGTCTGAGATAGTTACACAAGCAAGGCTGTCTGTAGCGCCCTGTGTATAACGGCGAATGAATGCCATATTACCGTCAACATAAGTATTGCTTTTTGTATACTGACCCTTCTGAAGTGCAGGAACTGCTCTTCTGATTCGGTTGAGCTGCTGAATATGAACAGCGAGAGGTGCTTCAAGTGTGCTTGCAACAGCACCGCTTGCATTAGAATATGTACCAAAGTCTGTTGCTGTTACATCGCCCTCGAGGTAGTCACCGAAGTATGCACGACCTGTTGTTGAAAGAGGTGCGTTAGGACCTACGTCCATAGGAACACCCTTCTGGAACTCAAGCTCAGAACCGTAGTAAAGACACGGAATACCACGGAAAGTAAAGAGTACATCAAGGTTCTCAGCCCATGCCTGTGTACCGCCGTCGTAACGGCTGTCCATATCAGGACCGTAGTCGTGAGAATCAACATATGTTACATTCCATGATGAGTCATTGTAGTACGGATCTTCTTGACAAGCACGGGTAAATGCGTTGCTTGCATTTGAGAAGTTCCAATGCATCGGGAAGTCGATTACGCTTGTGCCGTTTGACTTGCTGTAATCAGGTGTGTGATATTTAAGACCGTCAAGATAAACATTATCAGATGTGGGCTGATTTTCTGTACTTGCGTTGCTGTTATAGTGTTTAAGTGTAAGATCAATGTTTGCAGCCTGATCATTTGTAAATGAATCAATGTACTGGCTGTCTGATTCAGCCCATGTATAGAACGGAGCTGAAATTGCAGGAATGTTGTGGTTCCAGAATTCGCTTACACGAGTACAAACCTCACCAAAGATGAAGAAGTTTTTACCGCCTGTCTTGAGCCATGACGGGAAGTAATACTGGTTAAGTGTAAGTCTTGAAACATGCTTTTCAGTATCAAGTCTGAAAGCGTCAACGCCCATGCTGATATAGTGGTTATAAGCTTCGTTAAGGTAATCTGCAACTGCAGGATTCTCTGTGTTGATATCAACGCAGTCACCGGCAATCTGACCTGTCTGAACAGTCGGGCTTTCCCAGCTGAGGTCTTTGAAGTGGTGATAGTAGTTTTCCGTGTCGTGATTACCGGAGTCAAGCTCCTTAGTATCCTTCATGATATTAAGTCTTGCAGCATACTGATATTTAGGTTCAAGGTCATCGTAGTTCGGGAATGTTTTAGCAAAGTCGCTTCCCTCAATAACCTTCATGCAATCTACAGAAGCAAGATCCTGAATTGAGTCGTATTCCTTTGTAAACATAGGAGCAAGAGTTGCCTCACCAAAGTTACCTGAATGGTTAACTACGATATCCTGAACAATCTTGATGCCCTTTTCATGAGCGGCATCAATAAGATCCTGATATGTAGCGCCGTCGCTCTCATAACGAACATCAACTGTTGAGAAGTCCATTGCGTGGTAGCCGTGGTAATCGTAGCCTGACGCATTTGTTACAACAGGAGTAATCCAGATTGCGCTGAATCCGAGAGCCTTGATGTAGTCAAGCTTGTCGATAAGGCCCTTGAAGTCGCCGCGCCATGCGGGATCGCTGTCGGGGTTGTTTGCCTGTGAGTCGTCCCAGCAATGAACATCGTTACCTGTGTCACCGTCATAGAAACGGGTTGTGATTACAAAATAAATTGTGTCTTCACGCATGTCAACACGGTCAAATTCCTGCATATTTTCAGGATTTTTGCTTGACCATCTCTTATTTTTGTACCACCACTCACCTGTGTTTCTTGTGAGTTCCGCAGACTGCTTTCCGTTTGTAACAAACATCATATTGATTTTTGTTACATCGTTGAAAGTGTACTTGTAGTAGTTGTTTCCCTCGGAAGTCATCTTAACACCGGGGTACTCCGTGCTGATGTTTTTCGGAAGACTGTTCCAATAATAGATTGTGGGCGTGCCTTCCTCACAGTAGTAGTGTACTGTGATTGTGCTTGATGCCGAAGTGTCGTTATCGTCATCTGTATTAGCCGCACTTACGGACATAACAGATACCGTGCAAATTACGCAAATCGACAAAATCAAAGCAAGCAATTTTTTCATTTTTGCCATAGATTTTCCTCCTTTTGTTATACTTTGTACAACATAACATACAATTATATTATAATTTAGACAGCCTCATATATTTTTCTTTTATAGAATTATTACAACTTTGATGCCGCCAAAGATTAAGCCCTCAATTTGGCTATTATATACAAAAAGGAGCGACAGATTCTGTTTTTTCAACTCTTTTAAAGGGTTAAGTCAAATCTGACGCTCCGTTAAATTGTATTTTATATATTCAAGCGTATATTAGTTTCAGACCTTGCGGCTATTGCTTTAAAACAAATTTATCAAGTGTGTTCGCAATACCGTCGTTATCGTTTGACTCGCAGATATAATCGGCAATCTTCTTTACATCGGTTTCGGCATTACCCATTGCAACGCCGAAGCCTGCATAACCTATCATTGTTATATCGTTGTAGTTGTCGCCGAAAGCGGCAAGCTCTTCCCTTTTAATCTTGAGTTTATCAAGCAAAAGCGGAAGCATTGAGCCTTTTGTAACACCAAACGGCATAATTTCAAGAAAATAAGGTGCGCTTTTATATACATCGAGCAAGCCGTCATAACGATTTGCAAGAATTTTCTGATACTTATCAAGCTCATCGGGTTCGCCTGCAAGAAGAATTTTGTTGATATCAAATCTTACAGATGAGATAAAATCGTCAACAACAACCATTTCGGCTTTGATAATATCCCTTTCAACACAGGTATAGTCATTAACCTTATTATCCGAGATGATTCGCCTGTCATCGTATGTGTTGATTGTAATGTTTGAATCCTTTAAAACATTCACGATGTCGGGAAGATATTCAAGCGGAAAAAGCTTGCTCACCATAGTTTCGCCTGTTTCGCAGTTGATAATCCTGCCGCCGTTGAACGCCATAATAAAACCGCCGAAACGGTCAAGCATAAGGTCTTTTGCTATCGGCATAATTCCTACGGGATGTCTGCCTGACGCAAGAATAATTTTCCTGCCCTGTTTCTGCGCCTCCATAAGAGCATATCTTGTACGGGGAGTAATCTCCTTTTGGGAGTTTGTCAGCGTACCGTCAATATCAAGCGCTATTAATTTGTAATCCATGAAACCACCCTTAACATATCAATTTCTAAACACAATCAGTATGTTACGGTCAAATTTGACCGTATAAAATATACCACAAATCGCCCAAAAATGCAACTAAAAAGCCGATTTTGTCCCATATAAAAGCTGTTTTCACCATTTTTCCGCTTTGTCTTTTTAGCCAACAAATAACGGACGAAAAGAGAATTTTCCTTTCGTCCGAAATTAAATATATTCAGCTTTTATTTATTCTTCCGATTTTGTATCGTTGTCGGAATCAGCCTTTTGTTGCAATTTTTCCTTTTGCAAACGGTCTATAATTTCGTTGATGTCGCCGTCCTTCAGCGATTTGTCATGTCCCGTAAGTATGCGGATTATAACGACAAGCTCATCAATGAATATCAGCAGCAGCGCCGCAATAAAAATCAGCAGTCCCCACGGTGAGAAGAAAAGGTTGTACAATGTGTCAATGAATCCGAGCTTACACACCATAATATAAAGCACATCTTCGGTTGAAATTTCAGGGTCTGGAGCATCGTTTGCAATGCCCTTTGTCTGTAGCTTGTATGTGCCGTCAGCGGTTTTATACGGCGCAACAACAACCTTATGAGTCACAAGAAGTCCCTCGGTCTGCCCACTGCCCCGATAGGTGATTATATCGCCGACCTTGAGGGCGGTCGGATCGTCAACGCTCTTTCCGAGAATAACATCGCCGATCATAAGCTCGGGTTCCATACTGCCCGTTGAAACTCGTAGCACTGAATATCCGAAAAGCGAAGGTGTTTTTCCGTTCACCTTTGAACCCATAAACACAATTACGGTCAGCACAAGTATTGCAAGCACTCCCCAGCAAATTATATTTTTAATTATCCGCAAGGTTTTGTGGAGCTTTGATTCATGCCTTTTCCTTATTCTATTTTTTGATTTTGGGTGTTCGGTTGTTACAGATTTTACTTCAACCGCATTTTCAACATAGTTTTTTTTATCCATAAATTCCTCCACGGTGTGCCACCGTTCTCAGTTCGTGAAGACAGTTTGTTAAATTCAAAACACATTTCGCCCGAGCGTTGTTTTGTGGTTTGCGTAATTATTCGTGGCGGTTGTGCCACCGTTCTCAGTTTGTGAAGACAGTTTGTCAAATTCAAAACACATTTCGCCCGAGCGTTGTTTTGTGGTTTGCGTAATTATTCGTGGCGGTGTGCCACCGTTCTCAGTTCATGAAGACAGTTTGTCAAATTTAAAACACATTTCGCCCGAATGTAACATTGTAATTGTTCGTACAAACACAAGCTATCCGTTAATTAACATATTTTATATAACGAAAATGCGTATATATTCGTCAAAACTGGCGGATTTTATTCTCTGCTGCCGATTATAAATTATAATAAAAAAGGGCTGTAAAAACAACCCTTTTGTAAATTTAAAAATCTAAAATTTTAAAGCGAGATGTAAACATTATCAAGCGTGTATGTTATTGTTGATGACGATTCATTCTTGATGTACCAATACACCTTTGAAACCGTAGGTCCGTCAGTAGCTTTCGGCTTGATTTCAAGGTTTGTCACAATAGGTGTGTCTATTGAATCTGTGCTTACAGATGTAACACTGATTTCCGTGGTTACGGAATAGGTATCTCCATATGCACCGCCCTTAATTTTGGTTGTGAGCTTTGCAGTACCTTCAGCCACAGGAGTAATTACACCGTTTTTATCGACTGTAAACACGCTGTTTGATGATGACGAATAGCTTATGCTGTTACCTATATAATCTGTTCCTGCAACAAGACCAGCGTTGAATGTTGAGCCAAGAGGAATATTTGCCATGCTGTAATAATTAATGAAATTGGCATTTTCTTTAATAGGCCATAATTCATATCGATGATTATGCAGTTTGTCCACATCGGACAAAATTTTAACATCGTATGCAACCTTTGTTGAAAGTTCTTTACAGCTTGAAAGTGATATATACGGAGTTGCGTTTGCACCTGTTGGATCATTGTTGGCATACACCTGTATAACAGTTGCACTTGTAGGAATATCACCGCACAAAACTCTGTTGCCAGTTCCTTTTACATATGTCATCACAACTGCGCCCTTCCAGCTTGGTGTACTTACACTACCTGTACCATATCGGATTCTGATTTCAGTAGTTGAATCTTTCCATGATGAAACATTGTTTGTTTCACAATACATTCTGTACTTGCCAAGAGTAGTTTTCGTATATGTACTGTTACTACCGACAATATCATTATAAGACCTATATGTCTTGAGCGGTTTGTTGACGCCGACATAAAGTCCCGAAGCAGATGCCGTACCGCTTGTTTCCAGACCTTTTATAAAAAGCGAAACATTCTGTTCGGCATTGCCCGAGTTAGAAATTTCGGTACAAAAATATCTTCTCTCACCTGCCAGCAGAGAACCGCTGAAATTAGTAACTGCATTCTCACCGAAAGTAGAGCCGTCATCACTTGACTCAACGGTTTTGATACTGATGTCCTGACCGTTGCTGATTTTGTACTGACCGCTCCACCTGAGAGAGTCGCCCGATTCGAATCGAGGACGGCTGAACCATGAAAAAGTCGTGGTCACACCGCAAAGCAGACAAAGTACAAGCCCGAGTGCAATTACAATTGCAAATTTTGATTTCTTCATGGTTTCACCTCCGTATAATTAATCTCTTTTTTGTTCGGTTACAGTATATGCTCCATTGCCACCGCCACTTACATAATATGCGTTCACACTATCTTTCAAAGTAATATCAACGGTCTTTTCGTTATTGGAACCGTTGCTGAAGATAACTTTCGTAAAACTCTTATCGATGTCAATGTAGTAAACATCTTGTTCCATTGTACCATACTTTTCAAGAAATGTCATTTTAACACCTGGATAATTTGCATTTTTACTGTTACCATCATTCCAAGCGTAGCAATAAATTGTGCCATTCCACTTGTAACTATTTGTAAAATACAATCTTCTTGTATTGGCTTTTACAAACTTTGCATAATAATGAATCGAAGAATTTACTGAAATACTGAGTTCGGCATTATTTGCAACATTATTTATGCAGTCGCTGTCGGAAAACCAGCCGGCAAACTGATAACCTTCATTGCAAACAGCTGTTGCTGTAACGGTTGTCTGGGCGGGATATGGATTTGTTACGGCACTTGTGTGCACAACACCGCCAACGCTGACTTTACCGCCTGTAAAGCCGTTTGTTTCCTTAGATCCTGCCGAATTATAGCTTACGGCATCAAGAACAACGGTAAATGTATCAAACGGATATTTTACCCATTCACCTATCGCTTTTCCGTCATTCTGTTTATCGGTAATCTTGAAACAATCCGTACCGGCTGACTGAGCCTGTATTTCTAAGTCCGCTGTCTGAGCATCAACACTTCCCCATCTCTTATCTACGTCTACGTCAAATATAGATGTAGCTTTAACCTTTGTAAAGATGATATTTTTCTTAGAAGCCCATGTTCCCGTAATATCAGCACTATAAATATTACCCTCAACTTGTTTCATCTCGAACCATGTGTAAGTGTCTTTATCAACCCACATATATACGGCGAAACTTGATGTATTTGCACCATGGTTATATGTTTTCCAATCATCCGGAACTTGCAGATATACAACACGCTTTTGTTCAACTTCAAATTTAGCATAAACAATTGTGTCAGTCTTGATAACCGTTGTCAAAGGATTGTTTTTGTAATCGCCTGTATACGGTTGTTTACAGGCAAGGTCTGTGTACCAACCGCTGAACGAATAACCCGGCTTTGGAGTAGCTGTCAGCGCAACACTCTCGCCCCACTTTGCAACAGTAGAAGCTGTGCCTGCGGCTGTTGTGTCGCCTGCCTGAACAGTACCGCCTGCATCGCTGACCGCTCCGTCAAGTACGGCTGAAGCCTTTACCTCAAATTCTTTAAGCTTGAACCTTGCATGTAAAGTAAAGTCATCTTTAATGTTTTCATAAACATAAGTTGTCTCGCTGCTGACGGGAGTATCACTTGAATCGTTGTACCAACCGTCAAAGTCATAACCCTCGGCAGGCTCTGCAACAAATGTTGCACTTCCGTCATAATCCACCGAAACTGTAACTGCAGTTGACGGTCCGACTTCTTCAGGTGCGGCAAACTTTACCTTACCTACTGAACCATCGTCAACAACTGCGGTGACTGAAAATGACTGCAGCTTAAACAATGCATAGTATTCACAATCGGCATCGACATTTGTAAGAACAAGCTGTTGTTTCGATGCTACTAGAGAGGTTGTACATTCCCTGTCGGAATACCAACCCATAAACTTATAATTTGGCTTTGTATTTGCAACAAGAGTTACGCTGTCACCGTTTGTAACCACCGCAGTTGATGTTGCACCTTCCGGCGAATCGCCTGCCATAACAGTACCTGCTGTACCGACAATATTTCCGCCGAACACGGCATTAGCGGTAACTGTGCGAGAGGATACATCCGAAAACTTTGCATACAGAGTCAAATCCTTCTTTATCGCCGCAGTTTGCACTGCCTTTTCTGTGTAATGACAATTGTTAAGAATCTTGTTGTCCGCCTGTGTACTGCATTGTGGATCGGTAAACCAACCCCTAAACTCATAGTTGGCATTTGCTTTAGCCGTGAGTGTGGCAAGCGTACCCCACTCAACAGTTGTATCTATCTTTGCGGCAGGGGTATCAGCTCCAAGCTGAACCGTACCGCCTGCTCCGTCGATATTTCCCTCTGTTACTGAATAAACTTTGAGATTAAGATTGATAATCTTGAATTTTGCATACAGAGTATAGTCAGTCTTTATGCTGCTTACTGTGTACGGAGTCGTTTTGCTGACAAGTTTCTGACAGTTTTCGTCCGAATACCAGCCGTCAAACTCATAACCCTCGCCTGCATTCGCAACAAAAGTTGCAGAACCGTTGTAGTTTACCTTGACGGTAACTCTTGTATCAGACGCCTCGGATGACGGTGAAGAAAACTGTACTGTGCTGTTTTTCTTATCATTCGGATGATTTGCAACCGCTGTTACCGAGAACTGCTTAATCATAAATTTGGCATAATACAAATGATTTGCCTGAATATTCTTAATTGAAAGCGTAAGATCCTGACTTTCCAGTTTTATGCATTTCTCGTCAGAATACCAACCCATGAAGTCATAGCCCTCTTTTGGAGTGGCTGTGATTGATGTGTTTTGCCCCTCAAGGTACGAACCGACAGCATATGCACCGGCTTCGCCGCCTGAAATCTTAACAGTACCACCTGTGCTGTTTGCAACTGCTCCGTCCGAAACAGCTTTTGCCTCAACCTTGTACTGTCTTTGGAATTTTGCATAAAACTTATGCTCGGCTGATGTATCATTTGCTGTGTAAGTGCCGTTGATGAGGGTAACTGGAGCATTAAATTCGGGGTCAGAGTACCAACCGATAAATCTGTATTTGTTACCGTCGGTCGGAGTTGCATTAAGAGTAACGGTTGTACCCTTTGTAACCTTAACTCTTGTTGCGCCGTCCATACCGCCTGTTACGCTTACTGTGCCCATTGTTGCATTATTATCCTTATCATCCTCACATGTAGAATAAACGGAAACAATAGCAGGAGGTGCCCAGTAGCCTGTGTTTTGTGAAGTAATAACATAGTTCACCGAAGAATTTCTGTTCGGTGCGCTGATGCTGTAATCTTTGCCGTTGTAAGTAAATTTGAATGTAATCGAATGTGCGGCATCGCTGTTAGGATTGGGCAAATATGCAACCCAACCGCTGAGTGACGCATTTTCATTCGGTTCAAAAGTCATTGCTATCGGAGTTGAACTGCCCTGAACATACATATCAACCGCAAGATACTTTCCCGCAACCTGTGTCATCGGTAATGTCTTTTCATCTTCACTTGAGAGAAGAATTTTCTGAACCTCTCCCCATGTGCCGTAGCCGTTATTTGACTTATCCATATATCCGTAGGCTGTGAATGTCTGTGATTCGGCGTCAACACCAGCTTGCAGAGTTGTTGTCCATTTTGCAACATAGCTGTTCTGCGGATTTGATGTTACTTTTGATTCACAGCTGTAGAAGGTAACTGTTGCGTTAGGCTTATCTGTATAATCTGAACCGAGCTTAATATAATAGTTACCGCTCGAATCCTTTGAAAGCTTTTCATACTCGCTTTTGCCGGCCTGGTTAATCCAGATTGCACGATTGTTTTTGGTAGCCCAACCCGCACCGAGTGACGGATCGCCCGTTGTTTTATCGGAAAAAGTCAATTCTCCTGCCTGGGGACTCTGAGTGATAAGCTTGAAGTTGTCAATTGTAACAGTCTGTCCGGCATACTTTGTCTTTCTGCTGTCATCCTGTAACCACACACGCATTGTAACCTTATGCGGTTTTGAATCTGCCGGAACGGTAAAAAGAGGACTTTCTGCTGTTGAACCCGTGTATGAACCGAAAGATTTTACACTTTCCTGTTTTTTAGTGTTCAGGCTTGTACCGGCAACAACCTCTGCATTGCTGTCGCTCTTACCGCAGACCACCGTATTACTGCCGTCACAAAAAAATGAAACACGGAGCTTTTCCTCGTCTGCATCAGCGTCGTTAACCTTGATTGTAGGAACCTTATCAAAATAGAATGACGCCTTTGTTCCCTTTGCGGTAACATTGAAAGAAAAATCAATGTAGTTGACATTCTTATCGTTTACAGTAGCCTTTCTGTATGCACCGGACGGCTCGCCGTTTGCAGTTAAGGTCGGAAAATAAACATCTGTGCCGTTTGCGCTTGTTGCCGAGGCAAGGTGAACATCGCCTGCCTGACGAAAATATTTTGTAAGATCAATCGTATTTCCGTCATAGCCGTTACCGTAGCCGATATTAGCGTTGGTAAACACATAGTTATCAATTGTACCGTTGTTCAAATCAAGCTTAATGGTTGAAATTGTTTCCACCCATGCAGAAACCGACACGATAGCGATTGCCAGCACTTCAACAAGTGCCACAATGCTTAAAATCATGCTTTTTCTCTTTTCTTTGCCCGACTTTTTGCCGATTGCAAACTTTTCTTTAAAATAAGCCGCCAAAAGAGCAAATCTCTCTTTCATTGTGACACCTCCTTTTTATATTTTGCATTATTAATGATACGTTGCGGTATCATCGTTGGTTACTTCATAAGAAACATTGAACGGTGTGGAGAATATATATTCATTCTTTGCCGGAATAAGCAGAGTGTGATTACCTTTCTCGTTCACAAACTTAAATCCGATAACTCGTGAGCCTCTTGGCGCGATGCAATTATCAAGGGTACATCTTGAACCGTCAGAATTAAACTGCATCAAATGGTTTGTTTCTTTGCCTTCATATTTATAAACTACATAAGGTTGATACTCTCCTCTTGTAAGATAATTTCTGAGCCACTGTTTATTACCCGGAATGTCGAGATATACACCTGTATTTATTTTTAGATCTTCAGAAGATCCTCCTCCGCTTGTCGGAGTTGTGGTTGAAGGTGTTGTTGTTTCAACAGTTGAGCCGCCCGGACTATAATCCCAGTATCCGATACAAGGGGACAGTCTTTCAAAAGTACTGTCGGTTTTACCATAACCGTTACCTCTCTTGGCAGTATAAACAAGGCTGCGGTTACCGTTTACAATTCTGCTTTCCTGTAACGGATACAAATCTTCGTTATTATCTATCCAATATTGTGCCGTATCGCTCAATTCGCCGTTCACATTATCCTTGGTGTGCCATGAGTTATAGATTATATTATTCGTTGTACTGAATCTGAAAAAGCTTATATCTGTTGTTACACCTTTTGGCAACGCAGCTGTCCATGTGTTATATCCGCCTACCGGACCAAGATATTTCATAACGACAGTTTTCTGAGTTGCATCAGTATCTTTATACTGCATGGTAACTATACAATCATCTGTTTTAATCCACGGAGTATTTTCGCCCTTATCGCCTCTTGTTTTATCAATAAAGGTGATAGCCTCCATATCATTGTAGTTACTTTCGAGTTCAACATCAATTGTAACCGATGCACCTGCATACTTATCATAAACAGACTGATCTTCATACGCACCCTCAAACCACGCCACCAATGTTACATCAAGAGGTTTCTGACCTAAAAGCGTGAACAAGCTTTCGCCTGAATAGAAATAGAAATCAGAAAATGTCTTGCATGATGAAAGCTTAGTAGCAGGAGAGCCGTCCGCATTTGTTGAGCTTACTGCATTATAATTTTTAGCATGCTCGTCAATAAGAGCACTTGGATCAATTACAACAGGAGTTTTACTGCTGTCGGTAATAAACGCAAGTCTTAACGGACAAGGATCATAGACCTTCTGATCGACAGGAACGCCTTCACCGTTACGAATAATCTCGGTTGAGCCGTCAAACTTACCGAGAACTGTACCGTCTGCCGAAGTAATTGTAATATTATAACCTTTGATATAAACATTTGTCATATCTGAATCGGCATTAAGCTTAAAGTCCTTATATACATATGTTCTATTCCTGTCGCCCGCAGTTCCTTCACGGAATTTCATGACAGATGTTGAATCCTTAAAGTTGCCCTCTGACGGGAAGAACATATTCCTTCCGTCAACGCTTGAAGCCTCTTCAAGCTTAAAGTCTTTAACAACAAGGTGGTTTGAAAGATCTTCTTGACCGTCATTGACACGGAGAGCCGCACTTGACTCAAGCGAAAACACCTGAGAATTAATACTTGCCGTATCTTTTACGGTAAACCATGCCACCGTTGTCACAAGCACAAGAGTAAAAACAAGGAACAATGATACATATGAAATTGCGAGCTTTTTTCTGCCAAGAAGTCTGTTATCGGAAAGTGCAAAAATCGAGTTCTGCATTCTTTCTTTCAGTTTCATACTTCATTGCTCCTTTCCTGATTTTTATTTATTGTTGTACATCGCCCTTTGTGAGAACAAGGTTTGCTTTAAACTTTCCGTTTACAAGGGCAAGTCTTGCCTCTGCGTCTTCGCCGTCAACCCACATATTACAGGTTACCATTCCTGTATATATGCCGTTTTGAGTTGTGTCCTTTTCCAAAGTCATAATTTTTTTCTTTTCACCAAGCTCATATGTGTAATCTCCGTTGGGTGTAAAGCCGTTGCTGTTTGCAACAAAAACCTGACCGAGTGATGAACCGTCATCGGCGGAAACGAATTTTTTAACCCATTTACTACCGTCTTTTTCATAATAACCATGCGAATATGATTCGCCCTCACGCTTGTCTGTGCTTACAGAATACTTTGTTGTATCTGAATTTACATTAAGTAAAATGTTCGGGGCAGGAATCCACAAAAGCTTTGTTTCGTAAGTTTTATAATTTGCAACCGAAAACCTTACCGCACCGGTTACGCAGTCTCTTGAAATTCCCTTTGAGTCACCGCTTTCACCGAAATCACTCTTATTACCTGCATTTTCACCTTTCAGAATTTTTGCATTCGGACTGATTTTAGATCTACTGTCCAGATAAATATCGAACTTGGATTTTGAACGAACATACAGGTCAAAAGAAAGGTAGTGAAGCGAACTGTCTGCACGATCCCAGTCGGCAACATCAAGAATAGGAGAAGCAACTCCTTTTTCCTGCTTGAGGGGCGGCTTATAAAATGTGTATCCGTCGCTCGAAACCTCAGTCATCTTGATATCATCGATAAACGGATAATTTTTGCTGTTCAATTCAATCGTATTTTTGTACGCTGCATCATCCGTCGGAGCCGAAGCTTTGTGCTTAACAACAGCAATTTCAATACCGTCAGGTGCATGACACTCAATGTTGATGCCGTCGGCTTCGGCTGACTGCTTATCCGTAAACCACGCCTGAATGCCGCAAAAGCCGGCAAGTGCAACAGTAAACAGAACTATTAAATTTTTAGCAATCATTCTGCCCGTTTTTCTGTTGGGCGCAGTAGAATTTTTCATTTTTGCCCCTTATTCTACACTATAGTAAACGGCAACAAATCCGTCAGCCTTCAATGTTTTGTTATGAACAACGGTTGTTTTTTTGCCTGTTGACTCACGAACAATGTTTTCAAAGTTCATTGCAAACGGTCTGTCAACTCCTGAGAATGTTATCACAAGCGGAAGCCTTCCGGCACTTTTAAGCTTTGAACACAAATCCGAAAAAGCAACTTCAAGGTCTGCCTGCTTTTTGTAGATGTTATAAACATCTGCACCGTTACGGGAATATCCTGCAAGCATAACACCCTTTTTGCTTCTGCAAATGCAAAGCGATCTTACTGACCTTTGAGCGTCCATAAGCTCGTCTGCAATTGAAAGCTTGCCGAATTTTGCAAGCTCTTCGGCATATTTAGAAACAACAGCAACACTGCCGAATCCATAGTCACGAACGAACAAATCGCCGACATCCTTAATTGACTTGACTTCTTCTTTTGCAAGGCTGACTTTTTCGCCTGCTTTCTTTTCGGCTTTGCGAATTTCAGCCTGAGCCTCTTTTTTAATCTCGGCAACCTTGGCTTTCATACGCTTTTCGCAAGCCTTTTCTGCCTGCTCAACCTTTTTGTCAACCGATTTGTATGCCTTTTTAAGCTCTGACGCATGAGCGGCATCGTTTGCGGCTGATGATTTAAGGTTAGCCTCCTTAATTTCAACAAGCTCATTTCTGTGAGCCTCTTCCTTATCGGCAAGTTCCTTAAGATGCTTTTGCTCTGTTTCATTTGCCCTTGCCGCAAAGTCTGCATTCAGCTTTGCTACATAAGTGTTATGTTCAGCCTCTGCATCGTTGAATTTATGGTTAAGCGATTCAACCTCTGCCGAATGAGCGTCGTTCATCTGCTGTTTTTCTTCAGCAAAATCGGCATTCATTTTGTTGACTGTTTCCTTATGCTGAATGCGTTCGGTTTGGAGAGTATCGGTAAGCTTCTCATTTTTGTCAGTCAAATCGGTAATCCTGCGGTTATCCTCTTCAATCTGCGCATGACATTTTTCAAGGTTTTCCGTAAGAGCCGTAATCTTTGCAAGCTGCTCGGCAACCTGAGTTTCAAGCTCTGCAATATGAGCCTTCTGCTCAGCGATAACAGTTTCCTGCTCTTTCACCTTTGTCTGCAAACGAGCATTCTCCTGCACAAGCACGAGAATTCTGTCATTTAATTCTACTATTTTTTTATTGAGTGTGTCAATAGTCTGATTGAGTTCATCAATCGTTTTATTCAACTCTTCAATAGTATCTTTTAACTGCTGATTTTCTTCCTCAAGCTCAGCAATTCTCTTTTCTGCCTCCATCAACTTGAGTTTTGTCTGCTGGAGCTCTTTCTTAACCTCTTCAAGTTGGTCTTCAAGAGCAGAAACCCTGCCCCTAAGAGTGAGAATCTGCTGTTCTTTCTGATCAATTATAACCTTTAAATTCTTGATTTCATTCGTGAGATCAAGAATTTTCTTTTCACGTTCACGGATTTCACGAAGGCGGATTTCCATCTCCTCTTTACGAACAGCATCAAGCTGTGCCTTCATAACCGCCTCGCGGGTCTTCTGCGGCTTTGACTCTTCCTCGGCAAGACGGGCGTTTTCTGCGTCGTACTGTTCCTTAAGGATTGAACGAAGTCCCGGGTTTGTAGCAATAGACATCATAAAATGCTGGAATCCCATCGCAAAGTAAACATCCTGCTGAACAGTATCTGTCATTTTGCCGTTGTATTCCTCGCTTACGACCTCAAAGCCTTTACGCTTGTAGCTGTCGAGAAAGTTCCACAGCTCAACCACTTTTTTAAAGTTGGGGTTCTTTTTGAGAAGGTTGGTCTGCGTGAGCGGAGGACGAACCTCAGGCTCTTTTGAGATTTCCTTAATCAACTGAGTGTTTAAAAACTCATTAAGGGTTGTTCTGATTCTTCTGATTCGGTCAAAGTCCGAAAGTTGAGAAACATCAAGAACATCAAGGTCATCTGCAAGAGTTTCGTGAGATTCATTTATATAGTTAAGATTAAAATCTACTTTTTTCTCATTAAAATCAATGTGGCGAACCATAGAAATTTTATTATAGCTGTCGTTCGGCACATCTTTCATTTTTGAATATTTATCGTCAACAAAATGAAGCGCTTTACGAATGAGCGTCATAAGCACACGGTTTTCATAAATAGCAAAGCTTTCCTCACGCTCAATTGTGAGGATTTTGTTAGGCGTTACCATATCACCCTCAACCTTGGCAATAAAGTTAGTGTGCTGCGAAAGGTGCTTAACCGACTCGGGGCCAATCTTTTTTGCAAGCTCAACTCTAACAACATTATCAACCTGCTTAATAAAACGGCGCTGTTCGTCTATTGCTTTCTGAATGTACGGAAGTGTTTCCTCAATGGCAACAACCCACTCCATATCAATTACCTTTTCGTTGGTCTTACCGTCGAGCTTATCCTCGCCCTTATCGCCGTCCTTAAGGCCTTCTGTTATGTAATTGTAAGTAAAATCATTTTTCAGAATGTCCTGCATATACATATATGCTCTGAAATATTTACCAAAATCAGCCATTGATTTTTCTCCAATCAGATAGTTTTACCGTTTATAAAAGGCGCAAAGTCCTTTCACCAAGCAAAGGGCGAACAGAGTTCGCCCTGAATTGCTAAAATTATACAAGCTTCTTGAGCATACGGAGATAATCCTTGCTCTCAGTCATATTTTCTTCGCCGAAAAGCTCGTCAATATACGCACAAAGGCCATCTATTTCATCACGAATGTATGAAAGATTGAGTGACTCAAATTTTCTAAATACCTTGCGGGCAAGAACATAGTCAAGACCGTCAAGCTCTGTACCGCCTGTTCCGACATAAGCAGGAACAAAGTCACGAAGCTGCTTTACAATACGGTTACCAAAAGCTATGCGGAAATGCTCAATAACATAATCATCCAGAAGGGCAATCTTTTTGAGGTTCTCTTCCGAAACAACAAATTGAACCTTAGCGGCATTGAGGATGTACTCAAAATGTTTGTATGAAATGTATACAGAGTCTGTGAGAGGTGCGTCAAAAGCAACACCCTTTGTGTCGATGTTAATCGGCATAGCACGGTCATAAACCTTATCTGTGATAGCAAATGTCGAGTCATCGTTATTCGCAGTACCAATGTACCACATATTCGGCGGAATTTTGAGCTGACCGTTCACGATATGCTTCGGGTCAGACGGCCAAGAGTTCGGGATGATATCAACAACCCACTCATCTCTTGACGGCATTTCAAGAATTGAAAGCATTTCTGCAAAGTAATACTCAACTCGAGCGATGTTCATTTCATCGAGGATTACCGCATAGATGTTTTCGTTATACGATGCCTCATACATTGCACGGAGAAGCTCGGTTTCGTTGAACTTCTTTGTAAATTCGTTGAAGTAACCGAAAAGCTCTGTTCTGTCGCGCCATGACGGCTGAACGGAAGCAACGATTGAAGGATTGTTTACAAACTTACCAAAGGCGTAAGCAAGTGAAGTTTTACCTGTACCTGAAATACCCTGAAGGATAATAAGTCTGGTAGATGCAAACGCAGCAACAAAAAGTCTGATAAGCTTAATATCGTAGTAAAGACCAAGCTGTGAACAAGCAAAGAGTCTGAAACGCTCACAGAACTCGGGAAGTGTGATATCGTTGTCATAAACTGGCGGAACATAATCTGCCCAAAGCTGATCGATTTCCGTAAGCTTGTAGAAACGGCTTTCGCCTGTGTCCTCTTCTTCGCCGTTGTTGAGCGACTCGATTTCTTCGCCTGTAAGCTCTGAAATCTCGTTGGGGTTAAGACCAATCTGTGAAACCTTCATAGAGAGAATCTTATCCTTTTCAAGGTTAAGTCTCATAACCTCTTTGTTGAGTGCCTGAACCTCTTTAACAAGAGAATCTGTATCTTTTCTTCTTCTGTGCGAACGAATAAACTTTTTTACAGCGACGACAATAAGCCATACGCAAAGTGCAAGCACAGCAACCAGAAGCACAATGGCAATAATCGCAATTACCCATGCGAGGCCGCCAAGCTCCGTGGTATAGGCATTAATAATGTTTACATAAGCGGAAAAATCAAAGGCATTGCCTACTCCGCCAAATAACCCGGTGATTATTGACCATAATGAGCCAAAAAACTGACCGAGAAATTCAAAAAGAAATTTAAATACTGTATCCACGGTACTTCGTCTCCTTAAAAAAATCTACTCTCATCTTTTGTGTAAGAACACATTTCTAAATTCCTATCTGAAATCTGTCATAAAGGACAGCTTCTTCAAGGCGGGCGGCCAATGACCGCCCCTACAGTATGTAACTGTATTTCTTTCTCAGCTTTGATACTGAGAAAGAAATATACCGTTACGATAAACGCTATGAATGCGTTAGGGACAAATTTGTCATAACTTAATCGGAATTATCAGCGGAATTATTGCCGTCAGCAGGTGTTTGTACCTCAGGCTCATTTTCCGCCTTGTCCTGATTTTCTCCGACGGAGGCAAGATATTCCTCAATAGCTCTCTTTTTCTGTTCTTCGGTAAGCTCTGCGGAATCAACCGCAAGCTTTGCCTGTTCAAGAGTTTTTTCCTTATTGTAGGCAAGCAGGTTGAGAACAACACGAACCGCTTCATAAACAAAGAAAATAATCATCGGAAGCAGAACGCAGAGGAAAAATCCAAGCTGAGTTCTGATAAAGCTTAAAAAGTTACCCACGCCGCCAATCCTCGTACCTGTGTATTTGGCAACAATAGTTGAAGAGGTTTGAAGATCCTTATCGGGCTCCGGGTTGGTTTTCTTGTTGTCACCCTGTGTTCTGTAGTAGGTAATGTTGTCATCCTTAATAACCTCTACAATTCGGTGGGTGTTAAGAACGGACTCACCGTTGACTGTGATTGGGAATGTAACAATATCACCTTTTTCATATTCATACGAGGGATCATCTGTAACCTCGCAGAGGATCATATCACCTATGTTGATTGTGTCCTCCATTGAACTTGACAAAACGCTGAGGGGCGCAACGCCGAAAATATTGGGGACCCCCGATGATTTGGAAGTTAGTGACAATGTAACGATTAAAACCGACACTGCCAGAATCAAAATCACAATAATGTCAATTATTATGTTTACTATTCTTTTTACAACTTTTTTCATAAGGGGTCTCCATTGCATTTAGATTTTTGCGATAAATTTACGAATTAGGGGTTTGCCTTGCTGAATGTAAGGCTGATATCGTTAAGTGTGATTGCATTTTCATCAAGACACTGTGGGTCAGTACCTTCGTACCAAACAACGAGTTTGTAGCTCTTGATATCCTGTGGTTTAAATGTTGTAAGAGATGCTTTCTTTGCTACTGTTGTAACATTTGATTTACCTGAATGCTCACCAACAGTTGTTTCACCGCTCTTAAGCTGTAATGAATCGTCATCAGCAGTTTTACCATAAACGAATACTGTCTTACCAGTCTCATCGAGAATAGCTACACGGATAAAGTCTTCATATCTATCCTGATCGTGAGCAATATCAAGACCCCAGTTTACAGACAAATCTTCAGCGCCTGTATCAGCCTTGTAGTAGAGCTGGAAAGATTTCTCAACAACAAAACTAGTAGTTGAGTCAAGCTTTGCGATACTGCTTGCAGCTTCACCTGTCTTGTTGTATGAAGGAGCTAATGCTGTGAACCATGTCTTTAAATCTGTTGATGATGCAGGCTCAAGTGTTGCAGGGTTTTCATCGCTATAGTTAATCTGTGTTGCCCAGTCTGTGGAAGTTGCTGTACCGCCTGTACCCTTTCTGATAAGAAGGTTACTTGCCTGAATTGTCTGAACTTTCAAGTTGTTAGCTTTTGCTGTTGTTGATGTTGAGAACCAAGCAAATGTTGCTGTACCAAGTGCGAGCATTGCTACGAGGAGCATTGCTACGGAAGAGATTAATAATCTCTTTCTTGATGTTGTTTTCATAGAGAAATTCCTCCTAAATAAAATAATTTTTTGTCCCTAAAACACCATAGGGATTTTTTGCTATATCAGTGCCGAGGCACATAATACCAAGTTGATGTAATACTGTACCGAAAATTACGGCTTTGCTGTGGATTCTTCATCGTCACGAACCGAGAACAGCATTCTCATTCTTACATGACCGTTACGGATATCGTCGATACATTCGGGGTCGTTACCCTCAATCCAGATTACGATTGTGTATTTGTCAATATCGCCAACCTTGAATTTTTCGGTTGATGTTTTATAAACTTCCTTATCGCTTACAAACTTTGTGCAATCGGTTTCGGCTTTGCTTCTGTCTTTGTACTGACCTTTGCCGTAAATTGAGCTCTTGCCGTTTTTGTAAATCATAACTCGGGTTGCTTCATCTGCCGACTTAGCCGCACCTGTGATTTCAAGCACTGCATCATAGTCAAGCTCAACCTCTCCGTTATTTTTACAATAGAAAGTATAAGCAACATAGTTTTTGCCGTTGTGCGCACCGTCCTTGCTTGTGTCAAGATCAACAGGAAGCCATGCATATGTAATGTTTGTAACATCCTTAACCTGCTTCGCAGTAAGTGAAGCACACTGAGTTTTGAAGTCAGCGTCTTCGCTAAGCACGATACCTTTTTTTACGGCCGGAGAATCAATGCTGATAATCAAGTCGCCCCATTGCGTTACAAGCGTTGAAACAATGAACAGAATAAGAAGAATGATTATGCAGACCGAAAGGATAATACTTAAAAGCCGTCTGCGCTTTTTGTATTTTACAATCTCGATTGAATCATTTTTTACATGAAAATGTTCAATCTCGGCATCTGCCATTTTCTTATCATTTAAGCGACTTAACTCCTCGGGAGTAATCGGTTGTTCAATTTTTGGTTTCTTTTTTCCGAACAAGTTTTTCTCTCCCCTCAAAAGTTAAATCTTTACATATATATTAGTTAGGTGGTTTTGTAACCACGGTTCTTCTTTTTGTCAAGCCTCGTTGTTCTCCGCTATTCCTTAAATAACTCCCACTCGTCTAATCCGCTCCAATCACTTTCGTGATTTTCTCGGCTTAGTCCTCACCGGTCGTTATTTCAGGGCTGCGAACCTCGGCTCTTCTTTTAACTGATCGGTTTATTGTCCTTATCGCATCCGACAAAGCCAAGCTGTACCGAAAGCTGTGCGTCCTGAACATCGTCATCACACTCGGGGTCGTTACCCTCAATCCAAAGGCGAACTGTTACCTTAACGGGTTCGAGCTGATTAAGATGGAAAAGTCTTGTGTTGTTTGAGTAAACCATTGAACCTGACGGCAAATCAAATGTTGTCTGTCCGTTTACGGGAGTGCTTCTGTTCGGCTCATAAATTGTTGTGCCGTTGCCTGCTCCCTCGGCTGTGAAATCAACTCTCGCACAATTTACTACATCAGCCTTTGCACCGGTTGACTCTGTTGATACCTTTGTACCGTCATCAGCGCCTGCTTTTGTGCTTTCGGTTGTGAGGTGAACCCACATTTCCTCGGTTGCGATGAAGTAGCATTCAAACTCAAGGTAGCTGTGCTTGTTAGGCTCTCTGACTGTGCCACGCTGATTGGTGAACTCTGTACCCTCTCTTGTTGTGACAGGGTCAAGCACCGTATCTTCAAGGCTTGAACCGTGCTTTTTAAGGTAATCGTCAATCATCTCGTTCGTGATTACCTTGCCGTATTTTTCAAGGTCTTTGCCGTGGTTTTCCATACTTACTTTGAGCTGAGCGGCAAGGCTGATATTCAAATCAAGCTTATCAACACCTGCGAAAGTGTTTACCGAGAACCACGCAACCGTTGCTGTTGTCATTGAAAGAAGGGTTATGATTGCCACAAATACAATTAGCCTTTTTCTCTTTTTAAATGGAACTTTGTCGCTGACCATCTTATCAATAATCCTGTTAAAAAGGCCCATAAAAACCCTCTCCTCATAAAAATAATGCGCTAAAATAACACACCGCTGTACAAAATATAATAATATTCTATACCTTCAACGCACATTTTGCAATGATTATTTGTCCTCTGTCATATTTTTTGGATGAATTCACAAGATGTTCACATTGAATTTGTGCATTCCTCTAAACTTTTCTTTTTCGATAATATTTTATCGGACTTAATCTTCTTGTCTTTTATCTATATTCTAACCTTTAAAATGATATAAAAAAACAAAAAATCCCTTTAATTAAGGGGATTTTAGGTTTACAATAATAATAATCGACATTTAATAAATTTTGAGGCATAAGTTACAACCGTGTAACTTATTTTATTATATTGCTATTGTAAATTATTTAATTTTGTTTTCTCACTATTTTGTACTCATCATAAAGCTGAAAATAGTGGCAGGTGTCGGTGTTCTGCGTAAGAAATCTTGCCATTTCGTCCTCGTCAAGGTTGATATTGCAATAATCACCGAATTCGTCATCACTGACAAAGTTTGCACAAAATTCGCATTGGTCAGCCATTATGTCCACCGTCCTTTTTAAGAAACTCATATTTGTCATAGCTGAACGGAACATAATTCTCGAGCTGATTGAAAACCTCTTCTTCGGTATCGGCAATCGTGTAGAGTCTGTTACAGGCATTGGTCATAAACTTTTCGCTTACGGCATTGTCAAGCATTGCAAGCATCGAGTTGTAGTAGCCTTTTACATTATATATAATGATAGGCTTTGTGTGTCTGTTAAGCTGCTTTAGTGTGAGAACCTCAAAAAATTCTTCAAAAGTACCCATACCGCCGGCACAAATTACAAAAGCATCCGCTTTATCTTCCATAATACCTTTGCGTTCACGCATTGTATCTGTTACAATAAGTTCGGAGCATTTGTCAAAAACAACACCCACATCAATAAAAAAATCGGGTGTAACTCCGATTGTGTGGCCACCTGCGCTGTATGCGCCTCGGGCAGATGCGCCCATAACACCGTATTTTCCTGCACCGAAAACAAGGTTGTAGCCCTTTTCGGCAATCTTTTTGCCGAGATGCTCGGCAGATTCGAGATAGATTTTGTCAATTTGCTCACTTGATGAGCCAAAAACGCATATATTCATAACTATTTATCCTTTCGCATTTGCGTTGTATTTTTTCTGATTTTATCCAAAACAACCGTCGGTTATCCGAACTTAGTTTGAAGATTGCAACAAATTGCAATCTTCCGCAATTAGATTATACATCCCAAATACACGGCGGTCAAGCAGTCAGAACAACGGCAATGCACAATTTACACAGAATTTATTTTTTCAAAACATACAAAACATAGAAACTTATATTAATCATTTTATTCAACGGAGATTACATTATGTCTGCTACTTCTTCAAAACTCAAAAATCCGCATGATTCAGTTATGAATCAGAGCGTAATCAAGCTTGCGTGGCCGATATTTTTACAGCTGTTGCTCGGCATCTCACTCGGCTATGTTGACACGATTATGCTCTCAAATTACAACGAAACCGCCGTTGGTGCTATCGGCAATGCAAACCAGATTCTCGGTTTTCTGACTCTTGCCTTTAACATTATATCAAGTGCAACGGGCATAATCGTCAGCCAGTACCTTGGGGCAGGTAAAAAAGAAAAGATGAATATGATTTACACGGTTGCGTTGTCATTCAACCTTGTGCTGAGTATTGTAATCAGCTTTGTTGTATTCATATTCAGCAGAAATCTGCTTGAGGCAATGCAGGTGCCTGCGGCAATGCTTGATGAATCGGATATGTATATGCGAATAGTCGGCGGTACAATCTTTACTCAGGCGCTTATTAATGCTTTTAACTCAATTTTTGCAAGCAACGGCAAAACCGTTTTCGGTATGATTATCGGTCTTGGAATGAACATTATCAATATCTGCGGAAATGCTCTTTTGCTCTACGGACCGCTTCAGGTTCTCGGACTCGGTGCGTCGGGTGCGGCTGTTTCCACATGCGGAAGCAGAGTTATTGCGGTAATTGCATCTGTTATATACTTCTACACGGTTATCAAAGGCAAGTTCAGCCTTAAATATCTTCGCCCGTTTCCGTATGATGTTCTCAAAAGCCTTCTTAAACTCGGCATTCCGACAGCAGGCGAGAACATTTCCTACGACTGTTCACAGCTGTTTTTACAGGCATTCATCAACACAATGGGTATCGTTGCAATCAACGCAAAAATCTACGCCAATATGCTTTCAATGTTCACATATATGATTGCTCTTGCCGCCGCAAATGCAACACAGATTATTGTCGGTCACAGCGTAGGCGCTCACGATTACGATTTTGCATACCGCAGAGTGCTGAAAACTTTGCGTTTCGGTATGATAATTTCAATCTCGGTTGCAATTGTAAACTGGTTGATTTCGCCGTTTACACTCGGACTTTTCACAGGCGATAAGGCTGTTATCGCACTCGGTTCATCGGTTATGTTCATTGCGATTATTCTTGAATTCGGCAGAACAACAAACCTTGTTATAATCAACAGTATGAAAGCCGCCGGCGATGTTAAATTCCCGACTGCACTCGCAATTTTTTCAATGTGGCTTTTGAGTGTCGGACTCGGCTGGCTGCTCGGAATTTATTTCGGAATGGGACTTACCGGAATTTGGATTGCCATGGCTGCCGATGAAATTTTCAGAGGTGTCGTTGTGTTTATCCGCTGGATAAAGGGCGGTTGGAGAGGCAAAAGGGTTGTGCTTGAAGATAAGATAAGTCCAACCGAAACGGCAGAAGTTATGGCTTAATCCGACAAAGGAATATGATACCATAAAATAAAGGAGATCAAAACTATGAATTTTGCGGAATACAATGTTAAGGACGCAAACCTTGAAGAAGTTTTGCTTGCACTCAAGTCGCTTGATACGGTTGAGGCTGTCGCACTCGGCGGTTCTCGTTCAACAGGTGCAAGTGATGAAAATTCGGACTACGATATTTATGTTTACTGTGCTGAAATTCCGACAGCCGAAACAAGAGAAAATCTCCTCGGAAAATACTGTTCGATTGCAGAATTCGGCAATCATTATTGGGAGAGCGAGGACAACACGGTTATGAATAACGGTGTTCCCGTTGACATAATCTACCGTGAAGTTGACAGGTTCGGTCGGTATATTGATACGGTAATCAAGGGTGGCAAGGCTTTTAACGGCTATACAACCGCATTTTGGCACAATATCAAGAACAGCAAGGTTCTTTTTGACAAGACAGGCAATTTCACAAAATTTAGAGATATGGCGCAGATTGATTTTCCGGAAAATCTCCGCAGTGCGATTATCAAAAACAACCGCAACCTTTTGAACGGAAAGCTTCCGTCATATGACAGGCAGATTAAAAAGGCTCAGGAGCGTGGCGATATCGTCAGTGTCAATCACAGAATCACCGCTTTTCTCGAAAGCTATTTTGATGTTATCTTCGCACTCAACCGTCAGACACACCCCGGTGAAAAAAGACAGGTTCAGCTCTGCAAAAAGTATTGCACCCTCTTGCCAAAGGATTTTGAAGAAAACATAAACGCCCTTATGAAGTCAATCTCAGACGGCGGTTCATACGAAATCGTCACAGCAATGGTCAATAACCTTGATGAAATTCTTAACGATGAATTTAAATAAAAAAGCGGTGTCGGAAAGTTCCGTCACTGCTCAACATTTTCAGCTATATAAAAATCAAATGAAATATTGACATTGCTTTTTGCATAATATATAATAAGAACACAAGGAAAACCGTTAAAAGCGGTTAGCCAAAAAATTCAGATAAAAAATAACCACCTAAAGTTTCCTAGGCTGTTGGGCGGTTATTTTTTTATTGCAACAATTATTATTGTAACAAGCAAGGTAAAACAAATTATGTATTCCACCTTTGTCACCTCCTTGCACATATTAGCCAATGCTTTCATCGGTTTGCGTTCGGATGTGACTAACCGCCTTAAACTTCCTTGTATTCTCGTATCATATTGTATCAAGTTGAAATTGCGATGTCAACCATAGATAAATACTATGCTTACTTCAGGCTCCGCATCTATACATCTCATCAAAAATTTCTTTTGCCGTAACTGCATTGTCGGTTATGGCATTTTTTAATTTGGTGATATTGTCAAACTTCTTTTCGGGACGAATGAAATCAAGCAGACGAACATCGGCTGTCTGACCGTATATTTCACCGCCGTGAAAGTCAGGCATCCATGTTTCGCTCAAAAGCTTTGTTCCTCCGACCGTCGGCTTTACACCGATATTAGTCACACCGCAATAGACCTTTCCGTTTTCAAGCGTAACGGCAGACGCATAAACGCCGTATTTCGGCACGGCAAGATTTTCGGGAAGGTTCTGATTGATTGTCGGAGTGCCGAGCTCTCTGCCAAGTCTTTTTCCGTGGGTGATCACGGCAGAAAAGCCAAAATATGAACACAAAAGCTTGTTTGCACGGCGAATGCTGCCCTCACTTATAAGCAGACGGATAAGTGTTGACGAAACAACATCGCCGCCGTCACGCTCAGGCTCAATCACATTAAGCTCCGTACCGTTCTCGTCACAAAGCTTTTTGAGCAACTCGGTATCGCCCTCGCCGTTTTTTCCAAAACGATAGTTAAAACCGCAGACAACAAATTTTGCATTGAGGTCGCCAAAAATAATTTTCTCGACAAAGTCCTTTGCAGACATATTCATCAGCTTTTTAAAGTCGGGACTGAAGGTATGTTCAATACCCAGGCTTTCAAGCGTTTTCAGTTTATCTTCCGTTGTCATAAGCGCACCCTTAGAAGATCTTCCGAGAACCTCCTTCGGGCTTTGAGCAAATGTAAAGCACACGGGCAAAAGTCCGTTTTTCTTCTGCTCAACAGCCGAGAGAATAACCCTTCGGTGTCCCTTGTGAAGTCCGTCAAAAAATCCGAGAGCAACGGCAGTATTCAATTTTTCGTGTTCTGAAACAGTAAAATTCTGCATATATATTTCCTATGATTAAATTAAATTTTACCGCTTTTCAAAAGTGCGGCAGTCTTTAAAACGGCAATCTGTGTTTTGGAGTCGGGAATCATATTGTTAAGCACCATTTCAACGGCTTTGTTGAGGGGAATTTTTTCAACATTCAAAAACTCACCCTCGTCAAGCTTCTGCTCGCCCTGTGACTTTACCCGACAGGCATAAAGATGGATAATTTCCGAGGTGTATCCGGGAGACGGATACACCTGACCGAGAGAAATGTAGGAGTAACCCTCAAGTCCAGTTTCTTCAAGAAGCTCACGCTTTCCGTTTTCAAGCGGAGTAGAACCCTTTTCAAGCTTGCCGGCAGGAAGCTCAAGCACAACCTCCTTGTACGGATAGCGAAACTGCTTTACAAAAGAAAGGTTATTGTCCTCATCAAGAGCGGCAACGCATACTCCGCCCGGATGATTGACAACCTCTCTCTTTGACCTTTTACCGTCAGGAAGCTCCACTTCGTCAAGGACTATGTGCAGAACTCTGCCGTCAAAAATTTTCTTGCTGTCAAGAGTTTTTTCAAAAAGCTCCATAATTATGCCTCCGTTTTAAAGATTGAATTATCGAAAGGAAAGGATTTTGTTATGCCCGATTATAATGTTTTTCCCGATTACAAAACACGCAAAGAAATCATAAACGAGCTCTGCGACAGGTACAAGTTCATCAAGCATTGCTTTGCCGGAAAAAGCGTGTGCGGAAGAGGTATTGATGTTCTGCACATCGGCAACACCAAGAATCGTGTACTCTACTGCGGTGGTTTTCACGGCTCGGAGTACCTCACAATACTTGCCCTGTTGAAATTTTTTGAAGAATGTTGTGAGGCAATGGAAAGCGACAAAACTGTCGGCGGATGCAAAATCGGGAATTTTTTAAGCATTCGCGGTCTTACGATTGTGCCTTGCGTAAATCCCGACGGCACGGAAATTGCCTTGCACGGCAGTGACGCTGCATTCAAATACAAACCGCTTGTCGAAAAGGTCTGCACCGATACATATAAATGGCAGGCAAACGCCCGTGGAGTTGACATCAACCACAATTTCAATGCGGGTTGGTGCAGGCTTAAACAGCTTGAATTAAAGAACAATATCAAGTGTCCGGCGCCGACAAGATTCGGCGGCAATCATCCCGAAAGCGAACCCGAAACAAAGGCACTTACAACACTTTGCCGTAATATTGATTTTGAACGGGCAATCGCTCTGCACAGTCAGGGACGGGAAATTTACTGCTCGTTCGGCAGACACACACCCGTTCTGAGCTTTCGGCTTGCGTCAATTTTCTCACAGGCAAGCGGCTACAACATAGCTTTTCCCGAGGAGATTGCCACAGGCGGCGGCTTTAAGGATTGGTTCATCGAAAAATTCCGCCGACCTGCCCTCACCATAGAAATGGGACTCGGCAAAAATCCCCTCCCCCTCTCCGATTTTGAAGAAGAATACAAAATTCTGCAAAACATTCTCTGCCTCGGAGCGGTGGTTTAAAAATTTCATTTCATTGTATTTACAGCACTGAACACATATTGTTTGGTGCTGTTTTTAATTAAAAGGGCGCGTTAAGGGCGCGTTAAAATTACATTTGGGCGCGTTAAACACACATTTGGGCGCGTTAAGGGCGCGTTAAAATTACATTTGGGCGCGTTAAGGGCGCGTTAAATTATTTCTTAATGATATATTTAGCGTATCTTCCTTTTTCGGATAGTTCAATCAAATTCTCTTTTCTCATTCGTTGCAATATTATACGGGCTTGTTTTTGTGAAAAGCCACACAATTCTCTTACTAATTCGTTATTAATAAAACCTCTGTCACGGATATATTCCAAAATCATTTCTCTTGCTTTGATATATTGAATTGCTTTATCCTTAGTGTAATCAACAGAATTTTTTAACTCGTCATATATCTTTGCCGTCAACATATATTCATTGCCCGACAACTCAATCAAACCATATCTTTTAAGGTTATTACAGGCATTCTGAGCCTGATCACGAGCTTCTTGAATTAAGCTCTCTGCCTCAGACATTGTGATTTTGCGGTTATCTTTAAGGTAGCGCAAAATCATAAGTTCCGAAAGTGAAAAACTTCTGCTCAGTCCGTTTTCTTCATTGGCAATGAATTTTACAAAATCAATATCATCAATAGCACTATAGATTATCAGCGAAACCGCATCATTATACGATTTGTATTCGGGAAACGGCTTGCCGGATGATATCATTTCTCTGAAAATAATGTCAACACCTTGTCCTGTTCTCTGAACGTATTTTAGATGTTGCAGAGTTTCGGCAATTAATTTATTTCTCGGAACAGACGGATGTGTAATTATATTATTTTCTGTGATACCGTCCAAAAATGCACCGGGGTTTTCTATTACAATTTTATCAGGATAATGCTTTACATAAACCGCACCTTGACTTTGATAATCTCTGTGTGACAAAGCATTGAGTAATGCCTCTTGAAAAACTTTTTCAGGGAAATCGACAATTTCCAATCTGAAAAGTCCAACCTGAACGTTGACAATACGATTTGAGTCTTGTATTTTCTCTGAAAGTCTGTCAATTACCGATATAATAGGAGCCTTCATATCAAGTCTTGCATCATATTCTTCTAAATTCGACTCGGAATAGTGCAAGTAAATTACCTCTGCCTGCGGAAGTAATCTATTGATTGCCTGCTCTTTGCCTACAAATAATAATCCAGCCACAGTCAATTTAATATTACCGCTGTCAGACTTAACCAAAGCAAGGTCACGCAAAAATGCGATATCATCCATATCAGCTAATGTCGATTCGGGATTTCTCGCTTTTAATTTTTCTTTCAACTTATAAACTTCAAGTTTGTTTATATCATCTTCCGTGCTGTCTGACAAAATCCTTCCCGAAAAATCGGAGCTTTGAATTTCGGAATAACGGTTACTCATTTCATCGGGATAAAACGGTTTAGAATTTTTTCCAAGTCTTTTTAAGCATCTGCCGTCTGTAGTTGCATGTGTAATTCCGTCTGATGCAACGGTAAGTGCAATCACCTTTTTACCGTTGTATTCTATTTCTTCGGGATCAACAAAAATAGGCGGTCTTGTCTTTTCATAAATTGATTCAATAATGTTCTGTAAATCGTAGTTACCGTCACAACCCGTAACTTCACCGTTATCTTCAACGCCAAAGTAAAGAGTGCCTCCCTTGTTATTTGCAAAAGCTATAAGTTCATCAACCGCCAAATTAATTCGTTTCTTCATATCAGACACTTTATTCCACGATTTGAATTCTGTATTAATCGACTCACCAATTTTCAGAATTTCTGCAAAATCATCAATATTCAAAAAAAGCACCCCTTTTCTTTGCAGAGCAGTCATCATAATATTATTTGATTATTCATCGTATTTATATAACTCAAGGGCAACCTCGGTTGCCCTTGTTTATTTTGTTATTTTTAATAACTTTGATTAATTTTTATCGTCCTCATCATCAAAGAATGAGATTGAGTTTACGATATTGTCAACAGCCTCGTCTGAAATTACATTCGGCTCGTCAAGATATTTTGATCTTTTTTCAATGCTGTCAATAGCCATTTGCATCTGCTCCTGGGGAGTTGACGGTTTTTTCGGAGCGTCGTAAATCTCGTTATCCTCCGGATTTGAGATATTCACATACTCCTCTTTTTTAGGCTCTTCCTTAACCTCGGGCTCTTCCTCAGGCTCAACGATTGCAGGCTCATTACCGTCATCGGGGACTTCAACTTCCTCTGTCACATCTTCCGCAGATTCCTCTTTTACGGGTTCCTCCGCTTTTTCGGCAGATTCGTCATTTTTTTTTGACTTGTCAACGCCAAAGTTCGGAGCATCGTAATTTTCGTCAATCTCCTCTGCGGCAGCCATAATTACCTCACCGGGAGCGTCAATCTGCTTTTCTCTTCTCGCCTCGGCAACAGCCTTGAGTTCATCAAGGTGATTTACAGGCTTTTCAACCTTTTCGCTGTCCTCATCAAAATAGATATCATACCATACGAGGAACACATAAATTGTCCAAACTCGTCTGCTGTTATCTTCTTTTCCGCTGAAATGACTGTCGAGCCATGAAACAAGGACATCTGTATTGAAGAATTTTTCGGCAGTTTTGCCCTTGAACTTTGTCTTTACAACATTATAATACTTCTCGTCACGAAGCCATACTCTTGTCGGTACAGGGAAACCGAGTTTCTCTTTTTCGGCAGTAGCCTCAGGCATATGGCGAACGGCAGCCTTACGCATTGCATACTTTGTGTTGTGCTTGTTGCAGCGCAGTTTTGTCGGGAGCGATGACGCAACCTTGAAAACCTCCTTATCAAGGAAAGGAACACGAAGTTCAAGCGAGTTAGCCATACTCATTCGGTCGGCTTTAAGAAGAATATCGCCGACCATCCACATATTGATGTCGAGATACTGCATTTTTGTAACATCGTCATACTTACGGCAACGATAATAATATTTTCTTGTAAGATCCTGTGGGCGTGTTGCAATTGACGGATCTTTCAAAAGCTCCTGCTTCTGCTTGTAGTCATACATAAATGCGTTACCGATATAACGCTCTTCAAGCTTGTCACAGGCACGGATAAGGTAATCTCTTCCCTTGATGTCGGGGAGCTTTCTGCAGATTGCTCTTATTGCTTTTCTGATGCAATGCGGAACAATTGTCTGATAAATTTTGAACACTCTCGGATCGTTGTAGCAGGTGTAACCGCCGAACAATTCGTCTGCGCCCTCACCCGAAAGGACAACCTTTACATAATGGCTTGCAAGACGGGATACAAAGTAAAGTGCGATACATGACGGATCTGCAAGCGGCTGATCCATATGGTACTGAACAGTCGGAACAGCGTCCCAGAATTCTTCACTTGAGATAAGGTGAGTGTGGTGTTCAACACCGATTTTTTCGCTGAGATTTTTTGCCCAGCTGATTTCGTTATATTTTTCGCCAAAGTCAAAGCCGACTGTAAATGTTTTCTGGTCGGCAAAATATGTTGAAACATAGCTTGAGTCAACACCGCTTGAAAGGAAACAACCAACCTCAACATCGGCAATTTTGTGAGCGTTTACGGAGTTTTCAAAAACCTTTTCAATCTTGTCAACAGCCTCTTCCTCTGTCATTTCTTCATCGGGATTGAAACGAGCCTCAAAGTAGCGGGTAGTTTCAACCTCGCCGTCCTTGTACCAGAGATAGTGACCGGGCATAAGGCAATAAACACCCTCAAAGAAAGTTTCGGGCGGAACTGCATACTGGAATGAAAGGTACGAGTCAAGTGCCTTTCTGTTGAATTTCTTTTCAAACTTAGGATATTCAAGAATACTCTTGATTTCACTTGCATAGACAAAGTCATTGCCTATCTGAGTGTAGTGCATCGGCTTAATGCCGAAAAAGTCACGGGCAATAAAAAGTGAGTTATCCTTTGTGTTGTAAATAGCAAAGCCGAACATACCACGGAGTTTTGGGAGCATATCTTCTTTCCACTCTTCAAAGCCGTGAACAAGCACTTCACTGTCTGTATCTGTATAGAACTTATGACCTTTTGCTATAAGTTCTTTTCTCAAATCCTTGTAGTTATAAATTTCACCGTTGAATGTGAGAACAAGGCTTTTATCCTCATTGTATATAGGCTGATGACCTGCACCGAGGTCAATAATGGAAAGTCTGCGAAATCCCATGGAAATATTGTCGTCCGTAAAAAATCCGTCCGAGTCGGGACCACGATGAGTGATAACCTCTGTCATATTTCTGATGACATCGGCTCTGTTTTCAACCTGTCCCATAAAGCCGGCTATGCCGCACATATCACAATTCCCCTTTCAAGGTAATTTTCAAAATTAACCGCATTAGACTAATGCCCTATTTTAAACATTTTATCACAATTTACTCCCAAATTCAACTGTTTGCAGGCATAAGTTTCAAATCAAAGCAACGCTCCTCAGCCTTTTTTATTCTTTAAGTATTCATCAAGCAAATCCGCTGCATATCTGCACAACTCAGGACACGGACGGGCGGCATAATATTTTTCTGTTCTCTCAGACGGAGTCGGGTTGTCCTTTGCCTTTGCTCTCATGCCGAGAAGGTCACGGCAGATGATTGAACCGTTGTCCTCTTTGAACCTTTCGGCAAGCTGCTGAACCTCGGTGTAGACACGCTTTTTGTCGGCATTATCCTTGCTGTCACTGTAACCCCTTGCAAGGCCTAAAGCCATATACATTCCCGTAACAGTACCGCAGACCTCACGCATTCTGCCTATTCCGCCGCCGAACGGCGATGCAAGCATAAGAGCAGTCTGTTCATCAAATCCCAAATCGTCACAAAATGCAAGCAATACAGCCTGAGCGCAGTTGTAGCCCTGCATAAAATTATTCTTAGCAATTTCACCTTTTGTCATACCAATTTCTCCTTTTATAGGGTTGTTTCATATAAGCAAAGTATAACACCGAAAACCGCATACTGCAACGATTTTTTGCTTGTGAAAGAGATTGCCATATGTTATAATTTAGGGAGTTATGATGATAAATAAATCAATATTGCTTAACCGTAGCGGCGGTCAGTGACCGCCATTCGCTTTGGTTGCAAAACCAAAACGAACAAATATACATCTGCAATAAGCGTTTTAATCAATAACATACGATAAACAAATGGTTTGTATTTAATCGAACCGATTTTACAATCGTTTCGATTGGCGTTCACTGAACGCCGCTACTGTTTGTACAAACGGTAACAATGCTACGCTCGGGCAAAATATGTTGCGGATTTTTCAAACTGTCTGCACGAATAGGGAACAGCGCTACTGATTTGAGTCACAATTTCTCCCACCGATTTAATCAAATACGGTTGCTTTATTCGGCAGAATTGGTATAATAATTTACAGAACATAACTCATTAAAATTCAGACATTAAAGAAAAAGGTGATTAACATTGTCTTTTCCACAGGATAAAATAAGAAATTTCAGCATTATTGCTCACATTGACCACGGCAAGAGTACGCTTGCGGACAGAATTCTTGAGCAGACCAACTCCGTTTCCGAAAGGGATATGGAGGCACAGCTGCTTGACGATATGGATCTTGAGCGTGAGCGTGGCATTACAATCAAGGCGAGGGCGGTTAGCGTTATCTACAAAGCCGATGACGGCGAAGAATATCTTTTTAACCTCATCGACACCCCCGGCCATGTTGACTTTAACTACGAGGTTTCCCGTTCACTGGCGGCTTGTGAGGGCGCTATTCTTGTTGTTGACGCATCACAGGGCATTGAGGCGCAGACTCTTGCAAACACATATCTTGCCGTTGACAGTGGACTTGAAATTGTTCCCGTTGTCAACAAAATTGATTTGCCGAGTGCCGATCCCGACAGGGTTATTCAGGAAATCGAAGATGTAATCGGTATTCCTGCCGAGGATGCTCCGAAAATTTCCGCAAAGGCAGGAATCAACATTCACGCAGTTCTTGAAAAGGTTGTTCACGATATTCCTGCTCCGACAGGCGATATCAACGCACCTCTGCGTGCATTGATTTTTGACAGCTACTACGACAGCTACAAGGGCGTAATTATATATGTAAGGCTCAAAGAGGGACAGATTCACCCGGGCGATGAATTCAAACTTATGGCAACGGGCAGTGTGTTCAATGTTGTTGAGTGTGGACTTATGCACGCAACCGCCCCCGAAAAGACAGACGGTCTTTATGCAGGCGAGGTTGGCTACATCACAGGTTCAATCAAGACTCTTGCAGACGCAAAGGTCGGCGACACGGTAACACTCACATCAAATCCCGCTGAAGAACCGCTCCCCGGCTACCGTGAGGCACAGCCTATGGTTTTCTGCGGTATCTACCCTGTTGACGGCGCAAGATACGGCGACCTTAAAGATGCGCTTGAAAAGCTTCAGCTTAACGATGCGGCTCTTTCGTTTGATCCCGAAACATCGGTTGCCCTCGGATTCGGTTTCCGCTGCGGATTTTTGGGACTGCTCCACATGGAAATCATTCAGGAGCGACTTGAAAGAGAATATCAGCTTGACCTCATCACAACCGCACCGAGTGTAATTTACAGAATCACTCGCACGGACGGCACGGTTGAGATGATTGACAACCCGACAAACTACCCTGATCCGTCACTTATTCAAATGGCGGAAGAGCCTGTAACAGACGCTCACATCTATGCACCTAAGGAATATGTCGGCAATATTATGGAGCTTTGTCAGGACAGACGAGGAACTTTTGTCGATATGCAGTATATTGATGCCGACCGTGTTGATTTACACTATGTACTTCCGCTTGCCGAGATAATCTACGACTTTTTCGACACGCTCAAATCACGCACAAGAGGCTACGCATCATTCGACTATGAGCTTAAAGAATATGTTCAGAGCAACCTTGTTAAGCTCGATATTATGCTCAACGGCGAGGTTGTCGATGCACTTTCGTTCATCATTCACGCAGACAAGGCATATTCAAGAGCAAGAAAAATGGCTGAAAAGCTAAAGGAAAAGATTCCGAGACAGCTCTTTGAAATTCCGATTCAGGCTTGCATAGGCGGTAAAATTATTGCCAGAGAAACCGTAAAAGCTATGCGTAAGGATGTACTTGCCAAGTGCTACGGCGGTGATATTTCCCGTAAGAAAAAACTCCTTGAAAAGCAAAAAGAAGGTAAAAAGCGTATGCGCCAGCTCGGTTCTGTTGAAGTTCCGCAGGAGGCATTTATGGCGGTTCTCAAACTTGATACGGATTAACGGTGAAGATATGAAAGAACTTGCTATGTTTTACAACTTTTCGGACGAAAGATTTCGCAAGGCAAAGTTTGCGCTTATGCCGTTGAAAATTCAGGTTAAAAAGGTTGAAAAAGAAGATTTCAATCAGCCTATCGGCTTCCTTGCAGGCATCAAAGGCATTGAGCCTGTGGCAGAAAAGTTTGACGGTGCTGGCTTTGACGAAGAAATGATTGTCATGCACAATTTCACGAATAAAACGATTGATTCGCTAATCAGAGCGCTTAACAAATGCGGTGTCGGACGAGTTCCGCTCAAGGCGGTTATCACTCCCACAAGCAAAGACTGGGACAGTCTGACGCTTATCAAAGCACTTAAAACCGACCATGAGGAAATGCTTAAAAAATTGAAAACGAAAAGTTGAAAATGAAAAATGAAAGTCGGGAAGACAGTTTGCAAAATGCAAAACAATGTCTTCCCGACTGTTTTTATTTATATGAAATTACCGCCGCATTATTACAATCAATTTTTAAGAATTTTCTCAATCAATTGTGCAACACCATCGTTATTATTTGACGGGATTACGATATCGGCACGGTCAAGGCATTTTTGACTTGCGTTTTCAACAGCCGCACCAAGTCCCGACTCGGCAATCATGTCGGCATCATTATCGGCATTTCCGCAGGCGCAGACATTTTCCATGCCGATATTCAAAAAGTCACACAAACGCAGGAGTGCCTTCGCCTTTGATGCCTCTGCCGACATAATCTCAACAAAATGGTCGGTTGAAGTCGTAATTTCAACGCTGTTGCAAACCTTTTCGATACTGCTCCACAGCCTGTTGCGAAGTTTTTCGTCCGTACTTATAATGCTGATGAGGTCAAGCTCATTTCTATGCTTGCTCAAAAAGCTTCTCATATCGACAATCTTGCCGTGGCATGAACGGGTGTATTCAAAATATTCAGGCTCACAGCCGTAGTCAAGCGGTCTATGCACATATCTGACATCGGCATATGTAAATCCGTCAATAAATCCCTCAAGAATAACATCGTCATTACGCACAGCACCGAGAATTTTCAACACATCATCGGGTAAAATCAGCGAACGGTGAACCGTTTTACCGCACTTGCTTATTACAGCGCCGTTCGAGGTAATCGCATAGTCCAGACCGACAATGTTCATCACGCTGTCGGGCATCATAACGAACGGTCTGCCGCTTGCCGCAACAACGGTTATTCCTCTTTTGATTGCAGATTCAATGGCAGTTTGCGTTCGTTTGCTCAGGGTGTCGCTGTCGGCAAGGGTTGTGCCGTCAAGGTCAAGTGCAATCAGCTTAATATCTTTCATCTTATCCATACAAATCCCTCTGTCAGATTTTCTTTGGGCAAAATCCGTTCATACAGCATTCTTCACATTTTGCCTTTCTTGCGGTGCAGACTGCTCTGCCATGCAGAACAAGTCGGTGGCAAAAATCGTTGCTTTCATCGGGCGGCAAAAGCTCACGCAATGCAAATTCAATCTTTTTCTGATCCTTTAAATCATGAAGTCCGAGCCTTTTTGTAATGCGTATGCAATGTGTATCAACCACAACCGCAGGCTGACCGAAAATGTCACCGCACACAAGATTTGCGGTTTTTCTGCCGATTCCGGGGAGTTTTGTCAAATCGTCAATATTATCGGGAACGACACCGCCAAAATCGTCACAAAGCATTCTTGCCATTTCAACAATATCTTTTGATTTAGTCTTATAAAGTCCGCAGCTTTTTATATACTCAGCAACTTCTTCGGGAGTTGAGTCGGCAAAATCCTGAGCAGTTTTGAATCTTTCAAACAACGCAGGAGTCACCATATTGACCCTTGCGTCCGTGCATTGAGCGGCAAGCCTTGTTGCAATGAGCAGCTGCAACGGATCTGTGTAGACAAGCGAACATATTGCGTCGGGATATTCTTTTTTCAAGGCATGAACAGCGTTCACGGCAATTTCTTTTTTAGTCATAAATTCACCCCGTAATTTTAAAAAATGCAAAAAATGCGATTAAATACTGTTTTCTTCAGTATAACACAAAAATTCTGCTATTGCAATCAGGATAAAAAACTGGTACAATAGACACATAAAAGTTAGAAATTTGTTTCGGAGGACAAAAAATGTACAATAATTACATTTTTGACTTATACGGCACTCTTATCGACATTAATACAGATGAATGGAACGATGATTTGTGGAAGAAAATTGCCATTCTCTATGCCTACAAGGGTGCACACTACACATATGACGAGCTTAACGAGGAGTACGACAGACTTGTTCAGGCTGAAAAAAAGGCTGTTCTCAAAAAGTCTCCCGACACAAAAGTTGTTGACATAAAAATTGAAAAGGTTTTCCGTAAGCTTTTCACACAAAAGGGCATTAAGGTTACAAAAGCCGAGGTGCTTTTTATTGCCGAGGCATTCCGTTGCTACTCAACAAAGTACATCAAGCTTTATGACGGTGTACTTGATCTTCTTGACACTCTCAAGGCAAAAGGCAAAAAGATTTATCTTCTCTCAAACGCACAGCGTTCATTCACGGAAAACGAGCTGAATATGTTTGATCTGACAAAATATTTTGACGGCATTTGCATCAGCTCTAACGAAGAATGCTCTAAGCCTGACGAAAAATATTTCAAAACACTTTTTGACCGTTACGGACTTGAAAAGAGCGAGTCAATTATGATTGGCAACGACTATATCAGCGATATCGGCGGTGCGGCTGATTTCGGCATTGACAGCCTGTACATTCACCAGAGCATTTCCCCCGAAATTGACGGCGAACTCCGCAGTACATATAAGGTTATGGACGGCGATGTGTTCAAAATCAAGAAACTTATTGTATAGTAATAAAAGAATTCAACTCCACCTGATTTTACGGGTGCAGTTTTACTATAGGGTGATAATATGGATTGGCTTAACATTTACGGATTGCTTATTTTGGTGGTCATTATGATTCCCAACATTATTTATGCAATAAAATGCAAAGACGGCTTTCAAAATAAATTTGAGAACAAAACACTTGAATTGTTTGAACAAATCAGCAGATTTGGTTCATTCGGCTTTATGGCAATCAATGTGCTGTATTTTGGATTTTGGTTTGACAATGCACTTTCGGTTTATCTGACAGTCAACGGCTTTCTCGTGTCGCTTTACTGCATAATTTGGTTTGCTTGCGGCAAGTCCGAATCGCTTTTTAAAGCTCTTGCTCTCTCAATAATCCCATCTGCAATATTTATTTTCAGCGGTATAATGCTACTGCACATTCCGCTCATAATCTTTTCAATACTTTTCGCAGTCTGCCACATCACAATCAGTTATAAAAATAGTATCTTATAGAGCTATACGAATATTTTAATTAAAATTTTGCACACTATAGCAAAGGAAGTGTGCAGATGAAACGCAAAGTACCCGATTACAAAAAGATTTTAACACCAAGTGATTTAGAGCTTAACACCTGTTCAAATCAGGATTGTACAGGGCTAATCCCAACAGCAGTCAAAAATCCCGCCGAGGCTGATTCATACGAAGAACTTTATCCCTACATCAGCGGCGTAGCACTGCAACATGTTCGAGAAGATAGTTTGAAAAACGATAAACTCTAATGTCCGAGGTATATTATCATTTTACCTAACTGCTCGTTATGCGGTGTGTCACCGTTCCCGGTTCGTGAAGACAGTTTGAAAAGCGATAAGCTCTAATACCCGAGGTAAGTTATCATTTTACCTAACTGCTCGTTATGCGGTGTGTCACCATTCCCGGTTCGTGAAGACAGTTTGAAAAGCGATAAGCTCTAATACCCGAGGTAAGTTATCATTTTACCTAACTGCTCGTTATGCGGTGTAGCACCGCACCATGTTCAAGAAGATAGTAAAGATAAGGAACAACTTTAATCCTGAGATGTACTATATTCAGATGGCACTAAAGACCAATCAAAAAACAGCGGAAGCAATGTGTTTGTGCATTACTTCCGCCGATTTTATATTTTCAATTTTAATCTGAAGAAATTATTTTGTATAGCCGTGTTCTTTACACATCATATCGTAATAACCGACTACGAAAAAGTCTGTATGCTCATTTTTAACATACGGACCATAGGTAATGTACGGGTACCTTGGAGAAATATTATAGTTACCGTAAGCATACCAACGCATTGTATCATCAAAATACTGTATACCATCCTGCTCGTCAAGGAAAATATGATTGTTTCCAAAGTCGCCATTAAGACCAACAATAAATTTTTGTAAATCAGTAGCGGCAATGACCGATATATCGCTTTCATACTTTGCTACATTTGTTAACATCTTCTGCGCACCTGTAAATTCAACCTCATGGGCGATATATTTCTGAATAAGGGTAGCATCGACAACATTAACAACACCGTCTTTGTTCACATCACCTTTTAAAGTATAGGCATTCGTCATCTTGTTGTACACAGCAAGAAGTTCATTGTAGGCATTTGTAATAGCCCAAACATCGTAATCATTAGTGCCTGCAATATACGGCTCTAAGTCGGCTTTTAAATCAGCAAGCTTATACTGAAATTCGTTCCATTGCTCATCAGAATACCAGTTGTTGTAATTCTGTTCCTTACAGGCATTATCGTAAGCAGTTTTGGCATATGCAACATCAACATGAAGGTTATAAGCGGCACTATACAGCTTGTCCTTCATATTTTTATATTCCTCGGCTGTTGCAAGTTCGTCCTGATTATAAAGATTGTATGCATCATTATATGTATCCCCTGCAACACAGTTATAGATTCTCGCCTCACCAATGTTTGTGTTGAGAATTTTAAATGCGTCAAGGAGCCAGCCAAGTTTCTCACGCTCTATCTCAGTTTCGGACTTTTCATTTTCAGCAGCAAATGTTGTTAAAACGAAAGATGAAACCGCCAAAATTCCAACGAGTATGATTGATAATAATTTTTTCATTGTTTATCCCCCTATATCATCTTCTGTATCAATGTGCTGTACCATCCAAATTTACATCATAGTTTTTAGAACTGTTATCATTGTACCATATACAGTAATTATAATCAATACTATTTCAATCTTTGGCTATAAAATATTCCTTTACCTTTTTATAAAATATAAACAAAAAAGCACCACATTTGTGGTGCTGAAAGTTCAAATGAACCACCGATCACTCGGTGTATATAAAAGGGTAAACACCCTGAAAACTGAATAAAGGAAAGAAGATTAAGAAGAAAGATTAGTTAAATTCATATTGGAATGACCAATCGGGTTAAAGTATATACTACACAGC